>WARQ01003946.1_pt1 | contig 20996 bp, 19 predicted proteins | sample 4769161 | NCBI WGS metagenome assembly WARQ01 (sample SAMN08893024, study PRJNA449175) | gut metagenome | isolation source: rumen sample fed with dry roughage | host: buffalo | place: India: Nagpur | collected 2016 | reverse complement strand
GTTGATTGCATTTCTGGAAGAGCGGGATTTGCTTGGTGAAGGAGGTGCCCATCATGGCTGATGTCTGGACGCTCAGTGAATATTCCGAGCATGGGATGAAGGATGTCTCCCTCGAGCTCCTTGGTAGAGGAAGGGCCCTTGCCGACAGCTTGGGAGTATCGTTGGCAGCAGTGGTGTTGGGACATGGGATCGATGAGACAGCATTGCAATCGCTGATCGAACATGGGGCCGATGTAGTCTACGTTGCCGATGATCCGTGTCTTGCCGACTTTACGTGCGAAAGCTATGCAAAGGTGTTGGTTCCTCTGATCAAGGAGCACAAGCCCCAGGTGATGATTGCAGCGGCCACCACCACCGGACGCACCCTGATGCCCTATGTGGCCGTCCAGGTCCATGCCGGTTTGACTGCCGACTGCACCGAGCTGGCGATCGAGCCGGGAACGGGGAATCTGCTGCAGACCAGGCCTGCAATCGGTGGCAATATCATGGCAACCATCAAGAGTCCCGACCATCGCCCCCAGATGGCGACCATCAGGCCTCGTTCAACCAAGAAACCAATGCGTGACGGCAGTCGTGTTGGTACGATTGTGCATATTCCTCCATCTCCGAGTTGGAAGAATGCATGTGTAGAGGTTCTCGGACTGAGGAGTTTGGAAGGCCAGAATGCAAGCATTGAAGAGGCCGAGATTGTTGTCAGCGGAGGTAAGGGCTTGAAGAAGCGGGACAACTTTACCTTGGTCGAGGACCTTGCAAAGGCTCTCGGCGGGGAAGTTGGAGCGAGCAGGGATGCAGTGGACCGCGGGTGGGCGGCCTATCCCCATCAGGTCGGACTCTCGGGCAAGACCATCTCACCGCGCCTGTATGTGGCGGTGGGGATTTCGGGGGCCATCCAGCATCTTGCAGGCATCAAGACCGCAAAGTGCATTGTGGCGATCAATCACGACGAGCATGCAAACATTCTCGATCTCGCAGACTTCGCCCTGGTCGGAGATTTATTCACCATCCTGCCGGAGATTCAAAAGCGGCTGGAAGCAAGGAGGCAGGCATGAATTCGATATATGGAGTCGTCACCAGGGAACTGGTCGGTGAACTTGAGGCGATTGTTGGCAAATCCAATCTCCTGACCGACCTTGAGCGGATGGAAAACTACAGTCATGACGAAACCTCCAAGGAGGAGTATGCCCACAGTCCCGAGGTGGTAATCACCCCGACCTCGGCCGATCAAATTGCTGCGGTTATGAAGCTTGCCACCAGAGAACGTATTCCTGTAACACCCCGTGGTGCGGGTTCGGGCCTCTCAGGTGGTGCCATTCCCTTGTTCGGAGGCATCGTATTATCGGTGGAAAAGATGAACAAGGTCTTGGAAATCGATGAGGCAAACCTGACGGTCACCGCCGAGGCCGGTATCGTCACCAACGAACTGAATGAACAATTGAAGAGCCGAGGGCTCTTCTTTGCAGGCTATCCGATGAGCCTTGAGACCTGTTTTTTAGGCGGCAATATTGCAGAGAATGCCGGTGGAGGAAAGGCGGTCAAGTACGGAGTGACCGGTCGATACATTTTGGGTTTGGAGGTGGTCACCCCGCAGGGAGACATTGTGGAACTGGGCGGAAAGGTGACCAAGGATGTGAGCGGATATGACTTGAAGCAGCTGTACATCGGCAGCGAAGGGACGCTGGGAATCATCACCAAGGCAACGATCAAGCTGCTGGGTGTGCCCAAAGTCGCCTCCAATCTTTTGGTACCGTTCGCCACCGCCCAACAGGCAATCGCGGTGGTTCCCTTGATCATGAAGCAGGGCATCATCCCCACCAGCATTGAATTCATGGACCGCAGCTCGATCGAGATGTCCTGTTCCTACCTGAATGAGAGCCTGCCTCTTGAAGGGGTGGGTGCCATGCTGCTCATCGAGATTGACGGAACGGATGAACAGACTGTCGAGCGGGAACTGATTCAGGTTGGGGATCTGTGCAGCGGGCAGGGGGCGATGGAAGTCTACATCGCCGAGGATGCCACCACCCGTGAACGCATCTGGTCGGTGCGGCGCAACATCGCCGAGGCGATCAAGGTCTACAGTCCGGTTCAGAGCCTTGAGGATGTGGTGGTTCCCATCGCCTCCATCCCGCTCGTACTCCCCCGTCTACAGGAGCTGAAAGAGAAGTATCAGGTCAGGATTCCCTGCTACGGCCACGCCGGGGATGGGAACCTCCATGCGACCATCGTCAAGGATCCGGAGATGAGCCTTACGGATTGGAAGGAGTTGGAACCAAAGCTTCTTACCGAGCTCTATGCCTTCATCACCGGCGAGCTGGGAGGGAAGATCAGCGGGGAGCACGGTATCGGTTTGAAGCGAAAAGGGTTCTTGAAAGCGTTGATTCCTGATGCGGAGTATCGGCTCTTCAAGGCCTTGAAAACTGCCTTCGATCCCCTGTACATTATGAACCCCGGAAAGATTCTGGATTAAGGAGGAGTGGTGGCAAAGCAACCCAAACCGCACGGCAAGGCAGAAGCAACCAAGCAACTGATTTTTGAAAGTGCATTGACGCTGTTCAAGAAGAAGGGCTTCGACCAGGTCTCCATCAGGGAGATCACCGATTATGCGGGTACGGCGAAGGGGAGTTTTTACACCTACTTCAGCACCAAGAGCGACATCATCGTCGAGGAGTTCTGGGCCATCGATGCCTACTACCGCAGCATTGAGGCAGAGGTGCTCAAGCAGGCCTCTGCTCCACGGCGACTGCTCAGGTTCACCGAGTTGCAGCTTCTGTATGTACGCGATGTCATCGGCTGTGAGACACTGAAGGTCCTGTATGCCAATCAGGTGCTCAAGGAGGGATCGGACAAGGTCATCACCGACCAAAGCCGATTCTGGTACACCTTCATCTGCTCGATCATCGAGGAGGGGCAAGAGACGGGCTTGTTTCGGAAGGAGAAAACGAGTGCAGAGTATGCAAACTTCTTCAACCGAGCGATTCGCGGTCTCTTCCTCGATTGGAATATCAGCTCGGCCTCCTTTGATTTAGTGGAGGCCGGACTTGATTATTGCAGGTCCTTGTTGCTTCCCGCCCTGCTACAGTCCTAATCCCTGCTGAATTAGGTGTGAGAGGGTTTTCATTCCCTGTCTGGTGGGGTGGAGGTTGTCTGCCAGCATCCCGTCCCCTTCGTGGATGGGATAGGCTGCCAGGTCGATAAGGTTGGCTTTCGGATGGCGAGCAACGCAGTCGCGTACCACCTGCGCAAGCTCAAGCTGACTCCAGTTGTGCATGTTCACTTGCTCCAGGGTTCTGTCGGTGCGTTGCAGGGGAGTGCAGAAGTAGAGCTTGCTTGTTGAATGCCGCTCAAGCATGGCTGCCACCAACTGCTCATATGCTTGGATGAACACCTCCTTGGTTACCGGCAGGTCGGCCTGTCCCCAGTCGTTGGTTCCTCCAAAGACGATGATCAGGTCGCCACAGAGCCGTGACTGCCTTTTTTCATCCTGGAAACAAGAAGAAAGGGGTCTCAAGCCGGTTCTGCTGATCCTGCTTCCCGAGTATGACTCGTTCATGATCAGGTCCAGATTGCACCGCTTTGCCAGCTGATGCCACCAGGTGTGTTCGACGTTGATGACGTCCACCCCCTCCTTGGGGTAGAAGAGTTCGTTCTCTTGGGGAACAAAACCTTTGAAGGTTGATATGGAATCACCGAGGATTGAGAAGGTTGTATGTGTCATGGAGGCAGTGTATCGCACTGCTTTTCCTCACTCAAGAGTCTGTGGTATGCTCAAAAAGGAGGCTTGCATGGATACGAAGATTTCGCTGGTGCAAAGAGGGGCCTTGAAGAAGGTAGGCTCAACCTTTGTGGAGGCATTCGGTCATACGAACGCGCTGTTGATCGCCGATGGGAACACCCTTCGCATTGGAGGCTTTGCCACCGCCCGATCGCTACAGAAGGCCGGCATCGAGGTTCGTCAGTTCATATTCCCGGCCCACCCGCAGCCCTATGCGGACGAGCACTCCATCGCCCAGGTCCGTCTCAGTCTTGAGATGGACAACAGCATCGCCGTCGTCCTCGGCTCGGGGACGCTCAATGATATCACCAAGCGTGCAAGTTCAGAGCTGGACCGTCCCTACATGGTAGTCGCCACCGCCCCTTCGGTGGATGGATACACCTCCTATGGCGCAGCCGTCTCGATCAAGGGTTTCAAACAGACGCTCAGTTGTGCCGCCCCCATGGTGGTCCTTGCCGATACCGATATTCTCTGTGAAGCTCCTGCTGAGATGATAGCCAGCGGCTATGGTGATTGCATGGCCAAATATACGGCGGGCATGGACTGGATCCTTGCAGATCTTTTAGGTGTGCAACCCATACGGGACGATGTCTGGGAGATGGTCCAAAAGCCTCTTCGCTTGGTGTATGCTCATCACAAGGGTATCGCCAACAGGCAACGCGAAGGTATCGGCCTGCTTTTTGATGCGCTCTCGGCAAGCGGGTTTGCCATGCAGATCATGCATGACTCACGCCCGGCAAGCGGTGCAGAACATCTGATCAGCCATATTTGGGAGATGGAACACCTGAGCAAGGACGGTCTGCCGGTAAGCCATGGGTTCAAGGTCGCGGTAGGGACGATGGCAATCGCTCACCTCTATGAAGAACTTGCCATGCTGGATGTTACTGAATGTTATGGCAAGCCCACCCAAAGCTGGGAGGAGCGGAAGCAGGCAATTCTCTCCTTCTTTCCCAATAAAACGGTAGCCGAGGAAGCTCTTTCCGTCTCCAAGGCGAAGTTCTTGGAAGGGGAGGCCTTGCAGGCAAGACGAAAGGCGTTGATTGCCCTGCTGCCCACCCTGAAGGAGCGAATCTCCGTACAGCTTCCTCCTTCCAAGGAGCTGAGGGATTCTCTTATTGAAGTGGGCTGTCCCGTGCATCCGAGCCACATCAATGCAACGCTCGAGGACTTGAAGCGGGCCGTGACCGGGGCGCAGATGATTCGCAATCGCTATACCGTGCTCGACCTGTATTATGAGCTTGGACTGTTCGACCGGGCGCTGCAGAGCTTGGAAGCGCTCAGCGGAAGAGTTGGTTGATGCTCTTCTGTATTTCCATTTCCAACGACTCAATGTCGAGGTTCTGTACTGCAGGACTGAACGGTTCAAACGAGAAGGTTCCCCGATAGCCGCTGTTGACCAAGGCTTGCGCCTGTTCGCGGGTACCCAGCAGATCGTCCTCCAAGAAGAGGATCCTGTCGGCATCGGTCGGTTTTCTGTGCAACGAACCTGCTGCCACGGAGGAGAGATGTACCAAGCCGGTCATTGAGGCAAAATACTGCTTTTCGTTGGCAAGGTGATGGTGGAAGGTGTCATGCACAAGGCGGTACCACCGCTCATATCCGCTGCCTTCGATCGCCTCAATCGCCTCGGCTTTGCTTCGCAGGGAACTTGCTGTGAAGCCCAGCGGTTCTACATAGCCGTATAGTCCATACTCCTCAAACAGCGGTCCGTACTGGGAGAGTGCATAGCGGGTGCGTTCCAACCACAACGAGCGATTCTCATTGGCATCGATGCCGTTGACCGGGCAGAGCACAATCGCATCGGCACGCAGGTTTTTTGCATATTCCAAAAGAGTGCGGAGCTCTTGATTCTTAGCCTCGGAATACTCATTGAAGCGTTGGAGGGCGTTGATGGTAGCCACCTTGAGCTGATGCTTGGCAAGATGGTCGCGTACCTCTTCTGCCTTTTTCCCGTCGAACGGGTGTTGAGTTCCTCCATCATTTCTCAATTCAATGACCGAGCAGCCACACCGCTGGGCGAGAGAAAAGAAGTCATAAAGGGGCAACGAGGGGGCGATGATTCTATTGAGGCCGATCTGCATCTGAATAATCCTCCTGTGCCTCATAGTATCATCCGATATTCTGCTGTCAAGCAAACGATGCTGGTGTTTGCAAGACAGCGGTGCTACACTTGCCCTATGCAAATAATGAGATGGCCGGTTATCGGGGTGAAAATGCCCAAAGTCAGAACCTTGGAGGCCCTCGATGCCTTCTTGGCAAAAGTTCAGGGGCAAGGATTCGATGCCGTTGAGATGTCGCTGGAGATGTTCCCCTTCATCATCGATGGGAATATTTGCTCGGCCTGGGTCGATGCCGTCGAGCCGGTGCTTGCACGGTACCCCCTACTGTATTCAGCTCATATCGGACGTGGCCTGGATTTACGCAATCTGGAAAACCACGAACTTCATGCTTCGGTCCTGCGCTCCTCGCTTCAAATCTGCCACGTCCTGCATATGGATATCCTGGTATTGCATTATGAGGTGAAGACCAACAACCTGAAGGCCGAACGGCAGTTCCTCGATGCCCATAGATGGGCGGCCGACCTTGCCCTCAGGCTTGGAATAACCTTGGCTGTCGAGAACATCGAGGTTGAGCTGGTAGAGCCGGTGGTGGCATTGATGGATGAAATCCGTCATCCCAATCTCAAGCTCAATCTCGATACGGGCCATGCATACCTCGCATCCAAGCGCTTTGGGTTCGACTTTCTGGAGGCTGTGAAGCAGATGGCCCCCCATCTATGCCATATGCACCTCAATGACAATACCGGGCGTTTCGAGGAGTTGAGGATCACCGACCGTCTTGCCTACGACTGCCTGTCGATGTCCCATCGCAGGGAGTTCGGACGGGGTGATATCCACATTCCGCCTTTCTTTGGCAGTGTTCCGTTTGACCAGGTGTTCTCCCTTGTCCAATCGTATCAAGGTCGATTCATCTGTGAGTATACCTATGAGGATTTCGAACCGTTCAATCAAGCAATCGGAGAGAAGGTTCGCTCCCGTCTGCTTGCCTCTCGGTCCCTGCTGTAATGTGAAAACGTTCTTACAGTCAAGCCTGATGGATTCCTGCAATTTTCTTGCAGTGCATTGCTGTTGCTGGTGAATGGGAAGAAATATGAGAATTATTTGACAAATGACAACTTTGATGCAATCATCAAAGTATGGTAACGTTTTCAAGAAAGGGTCAGGGACAAAGGAGGATGCGTTCCTGAGCTCGAAGGTGTTGCCGCTCCTGGTAAAGGAGCTGTATAGAAAGGAGGATCGATTATGAAGAAAATGGTATGTGTAGTGGCAGCTGTGCTCATGCTTGTCATGCCTTTGTTCGCCCAGGCGACAGCGGAAAGCGGACCGAAGAAGTATCAGACGCTGCAGATGTATACTGCGCTCGATACCGAGGAGGCTCAGTACTACTTGGATGTATTTCAGAAGTCTTCTGGGATCAAGGTAGAGTATGTACGTATGAGCTCTGGTGAGGTTTTGGCCCGAATGGAGGCGGAGAAGTCCAATCCACAGGCAAGTGTTTGGTTCGGCGGTTCCAATACCGACCACATCAATGCCCAGTCCAAGGGTCTGCTGACTCCCTACAAGCCCGCCACTGATTTCGAGCTTGCACCGATGCTGCATGCCGATGATTACAGCTGGAATGGCTTTTATACCGGTGCCATCGGCTTTGTGACCAACACCGAGTTTTTGAAGAAGCATAATCTCCAACCCCCCAAGAGTTGGGACGATTTGCTCAACCCTGTCTACAAGGGACAGATTGAAATGGCGTATCCGTATACCAGCGGAACCGCCTACACAACCTGGGCCACCATCATTCAAATGAAAGGTTTGGCCGGAGCCCTCGATTGGTGGGAGAAGTTCGATAAGAACGTTCATCAGTACACCAAGAGCGGTACTGCCTGTATCGCACGCGCCGGCCTTGGCGAATGTGCCGTCGGCATCTCCTTTTCCCACGATATCGTTGCAAAGGGTGTTGCCATGGGGTATCCGTTGGTCATGAGCTTCCCCGAGGAAGGAACCGGCTATGAAGTTGGTGCAGTTTCCATGATCAATGGGGCCAGGCAGGTGGAAGAAGCCAAGATTTTCATGGATTGGTGTTTCACCGAAGAAGCACAGAACCTGTTCAAGAAGTACTCCCGTCTGCCGGTCAACCCGAAGGCTACCGTTGCAGAAGGTGCTGTGAAGCTGTCCGACATCAAGTTGATCGACTACGATGCAGTGAAGATGGGTCTTGCCAAGGATGAGTATGTCACCGCTTGGAGAGATCGTATCGGCAAGTAACAGTTCATGTCCGAATTCAAGGTGCAATCTCAGCTCTTCCTGTGGGGTTGCACCTTGCTGTAAAGAGGTAGGTGATGAAACATCAGGGCCGCAGCACTATTCAGCGCATCAATGAGATAAAGAAACTGATACAGGAACCGTTCTTGCTAATTTCCATCCTTGTAATTTTCTATCTCTTGATTCTCTTTGTCATTTTCCCGATTTATCAGGTGTTTAAGACCAGCCTGTCATACGACGGGCACTTCAGCCTGAAGAACTACAGTGATGTTCTCAGGCAGTCGTACTATATAAAGCCGCTCTTCAATTCAATGATTCTTGGAGTCCTGGTGGCAACCATTGGAACATTGGTCGGCTTTGTATTCGCCTATGCCATCACCAGGACCCCTATGAAGGCGAAAGGTGCATTCCGCTTGATTGCAACCTTCCCGATGGTAAGTCCTCCGTTTGTCGTGGCTCTTGCCTGTATCCTGCTCTTTGGTAGATCGGGGATATTTGCAGGTGCGATCGGAAACATCTACGGCCTCACCGGTCTTACCATTGTTGAGGTGATCGCCTACGCTCCGACGGCCTTTCTTGCCTTGGTCGGGGTGCTGCAGGCAATAGATCCGGCCCTTGAAGAGGCCGCCATGGATTGCGGGGCCTCCAGGATTAAGATTTTCAAGACCATCATCCTGCCACTGGCCACTCCGGGCATCGTCAGTGCTTGGCTCCTGGTGTTCATCCAGTCCCTTGCAGATTTCGGCAATCCCATGATTCTAAGCGGGGATTTTTCCGTTCTCTCGGTGCAGGCGTATCTGCAGATCACCGGCATGTATGACCTTGCCCGTGGATCGACGCTGGCCATCCTGCTTTTGGTTCCCACCGTCGTCGCCTTCTACCTGCAGAAGTACCTGCTTTCCAAGAAGTCGTATGTCACGGTTACCGGCAAGCCTACATCGGCAACCATCAAGAATCTTGAGTGGTACATCAAGTATCCGGTCTATGCGTTTTGCATGCTGTTTGCCCTGATTGTACTCTTGTTTTACAGCATGGTTGTCTGGGGTTCATTCCAGAAGCTGTGGGGCGTCGACTCCACCCTGACACTGCGCAACTATGTGCAGATGTGGCGTGTGGGAAAGAACTACATCATCGACTCGCTCTACATTTCGGCCATCATCACTCCGATCACCGGAATTTTGAGCATGTTCATCGCCTATTTGATCACCCGAAAGCAGTTCTTCGGACGCAATGCGATGGAGTTCTCCAGCATGCTGACCTTTGCGGTTCCCGGAACCGTTGTAGGTATCGGCTATATTCTTGCCTTCAATACTCCCTCTCCCTTGATGCCTATCACCCTTACCGGTACGGGTTTCATCATCATGGCTCTCTTGGTGTTCAGAAACCTGCCGGTCGGCATTCGAAACGGGGTTGCCGCCATCGAACAGATCGACCCTTCCATCGAGGAGGCCTCGATTGATTTAGGCGCCGACAGCGGTCTTACGTTCCGAAAGATCACCTTGCCGATGATCACCCCGGCGTTCTTTTCCGGTTTGGCCAACTGCTTCGTCCGTTCGATGACCGCCATCAGTGCCATCATCTTCGTTGTCTCGGGTCGGTGGAACTTCATCACCGTCGCCGTACTCGGGTTTGTAGACAATAGTCAGTATGCTCAGGCTGCAGCCATGAGCCTCCTGCTGATCGCCATCGTTTTGCTCGCCTTGGGCCTGATCAAGTTTGTAACAGACAAGATGGGCAGGGGCATGCAATCCACCTCAATCATTGAATAGGAAGAGAAGCCATGAAAGAAGCATATTTGGAGTTGAAAGATTTGACGAAGTCCTTCGGAAACGATGCGGACAAGGTGGTTGCTGTCGACCATATCAATTTGCAGGTGAAAGAGGGCGATTTGGTGACCTTGCTCGGTCCCTCGGGATGCGGAAAGACCACCACCCTCAGGATGATTGCGGGTTTTCATACACCCACCGGAGGTGATGTGTATATCGACGGGGTGAGCATGAATCAGATTCCCCCGAACAAACGTCCGACTGCGATGGTGTTTCAGAACTATGCACTGTTTCCGCATATGACGGTTTTTGAGAACATCGCCTATGGGTTGAGAATCCGAAAAGAGAGCAATGATGAGGTGAAACGCAAGGTAGAGGATATCATGCGCCTGATCGGCCTGGAGAATCTGGGAGACCGACAACCCCGCCAGCTTTCCGGCGGTCAACAGCAGCGTGTCAGCCTCGCCAGGGCCTTGGTCATGGAGCCGAAGGTGCTGCTGTTCGATGAGCCGCTTTCAAATCTTGATGCCAAGCTCCGTGTTTCCACTCGATTGGAGATACGCAAACTGCAGCAGCGGGTGGGGATCACCAGTGTGTATGTCACCCATGACCAGGAGGAGGCGATGACGCTCTCCGACAAGGTTGTGATCATGGATAGAGGACTGATTCAGCAGGTGGGCTCCCCAGCCGAAATCTACAGCCACCCGGTCAATCGTTTTGTCGCCGGGTTCATCGGCAAGGCGAACTTTTTGCAGGCGGTTGTGGATTCGGTGGAATCAGAACAGTTGGTTCTGCAGTTTTTGGGCAAGAAGATTGTTGCTCCACGTTGGAACAAGGAAATCAAGACAGGGGATGAGGTGCTCATCGTTGCCAGGCCGGAGTCGATTCTTCCTGAACACCCCAATGAGGAACTGGTGGAAGGAGTGGTTGTCAACTCTGTCTACTTCGGCTCGCAGATGCTCTATGAGGTGGAGCTGCCCGACCATACCGTACTTCAGATTGAGGTGGCTGATCCTCAGTATCACCCGATATTCACCCAAGGCCGAAAAGTCGGATTGGCATTCAAGGACCGCAGCCTTCATGTGCTGCCGATGGAGAAATAAAGAATGAACTATGACATCTTGATGCTGGGCCACATCTCCCAGGATGTTCTGATCGACCATCAGAACGTACGACAGGACATCGTGGGAGGGGCTGTTGTCTACTCCTCGTTTGCTGCAGGTTCTGCAGGCAAGCGTGTAAAAGTGATCACCAAGCTTGCGACAAAGGACCTCAACATCCTCAAGGACCTTGAGCATCCGCTGGTGGACTGGGATGTATTGCCCTCCAGGGAGAGTACATCGATCAAGAACACCTATTTTACTGCAGACAAGGAGAGGCGCGAGGTGATTCTGCTCTCCCAGGCTGATCCTTTCACCCTCGAGGAAGTACAGGCAGAGGCCTCCATCTACCACCTTGCCGGCCTGTTCGGCGGTGAAATTCCCGACTCCTTGGTCCTGCCGCTTTCCAAGCGGGGCAAAGTCGCCCTCGACGCCCAAGGGGTGCTTCGGTGTCTGGATGAACAGAAAAATCTTGTTTTCAAGGACTGGCGGCGCAAGCAGGAGTTGCTTCCCTATATTACCTACTTCAAGACCGATGCCGCCGAGGCAAAGATACTCACCGGCTTGGATGACCGACAGGAGGCCGCCCGTCTCTTATACTCCTGGGGGGCCCAGGAGGTGATGCTCACGCACAATACCGAGGTGATGGTCTGCCATCAGGGGAACATCCATACTGCTCCATTCACCAACGTCAACAACAGCGGTCGAACCGGACGGGGTGATACCACCTTTGCCGCCTACCTCGCATGGAGGCAGGACCACGATGCAGCAGAGTCCACCCGCTTTGCTGCTGCACTGTGCAGTCTGAAGATGGAGAAGCCCGGAGTCTTCCGGGGAACCCTTGAAGAGGTGCTCAAGCGGATGGAGCAGGATCGAAGATAAGTACTTGTACATCAGAGACAGAGGGGAGAGGCGTTGGCCTCTCTTCTTTATAAGAAAGCGCAGTATGTTTTATATATCTCCTAGATTAATAGACAGAAGATGTGATAATTGTGTGAGAAATATCAAAAGAATATCCATGTTTTAAGAAAAATCAGCCATGGTGTTTTCCTTGTGCGCCCATGAGGATGTAGGTACATCGAAGAAAACCAAAAGGAGGGTAGTACGATGAAACGAACACTACTGTTGTTGTTGAGTCTGGTAATGATTCTTTCCGTCCTTGGAGCGCAAGGCGCCCAGGAAACCAAGCAGAGCGGACCTGTGACACTTAAGTATGCATTCTGGGGTAATCCAGATGCGATTGGTGTAGAGCAGGACATCATCAAGGCTTTTGAAGCAAAGCATCCAGACATCAAGATTGAGCCGATCGTCAGCGGATATGCCGATTACCACACCAAGCTCATGACCATGATTGCAGGGAACATGGCACCCGATGTCATGCGCATCGATGACTACTATTTCTATGACTTCATCAAACTTGGTGCGGTCGAGAGTCTCACCCCCTTCATCGAGCGGGACAAGATTGATTTGGAGCTCTACCCGAAGATGGGTATCGAGGAAGCAATCGTTGATGGCCAAATCTACGGTCTTCCCTGGGGAACCGCTCCACTGTACATGCTGTTGAATCTTGAGGTCTTTGAAAAGGCCGGTGTGGCCCTGCCTTCCCTGGATTGGACTACCAAGGATTTTGAGCGTATTGTTCGCTCTTTCAATCCGCAGGAGGACAAGGTCTATGGCTTTGCCATTGATACCAACTATTTGTCCAGCGTGCTTCCTCACATTTGGTCGAAGGGCGGCACCCTGCTCAGTGAGGACAAGAGCCGCTATACCGGCGACAGCGCCGAAGCCTCCAGTGCAATCCAGATGCTCGCCGACCTGTACAAGGAAGGTTATATGCCAAAGGATACAATCAACAGCGGCAATACCGAGGCGCTGCGCAGATGGTTCAGCAATGGAACGGTTGCAATGATGAGCGGATCCGCCCAAGAGATTCTTGCAATCCAGAAGATTGAGGGAATACGGTTTGAAGCTTGGACTATGCCGCAGGCTGTCGACAGCAAGAATACCACGGTGTTCAAGAGCAATACGATCAGTATCAGCAAGTCCTCCAAGCAGAAGGAAGCGGCATGGACTTTCACAAAGTTCCTGCGCGGCGTGGAAGGCGAGGATCTGTACGTTCGTGCAAAGAGATTCCCCCCGACGCTCAACATTCCTGAGAACTGGGCCCTGTATCTTGATCCCAACCTCTATCCGAAGCAGATCAAACAGAACAGTGAGTTGATTGCCAAGCAGTACGGTCATACCCTGCCTTTGCGCACCGGTTATGCAGCGATTGAGTCGAAAGTGATTCCTGCCGTGCAGAGTGCCATGCTTGGCACCAAGACAGCGGCTCAGGCGATGGCTGACATCCGTGCCGATATCACCAAGATCATAGAGACGAACTCGAAGTAGGCAAGCGATCGTCGTCGGGGGGTGTTCCATCCGGCGACGATTTCCATTATTACACGTAAAAGGTCACGTAGTATGAAACCAACAATGAAGCACAGCGAGGGCAGGGCGGCATTCTTATTCTTGTTGCCCAATATCGTAGGCTTTCTGCTCTTCTCCATGATACCGACGGTTGCATCGTTTGGGATCAGCTTTCTTGATTGGGGGTTGCTCAATTCACCCTCATTCGTCGGCCTGGCAAATTATATTGAATTGATGACCGACGATGTTTTCTGGCTGGCATTGAAGAACACGGCCTACTATTCTTTCATCAAGGTTCCTTTGAATCTGATTCTATCCTTGTTGTTGGCGGTGCTTCTCAATAAACAACTGCATGGCCGCAACTTCTTCCGTTCGATTGCATTCCTCCCCTCTGTCTGCTCAAGTGTCGCCGTTGCGTTGATATGGTCTCCACTGTTGGAGAGTTCGGAGAATGGGTTGATCAATCATATGCTCTCGCTTGTCGGAATTGATGTAATCCCCTTTCTTGTCTCCCCGGTCTGGGCGATGCCTTCGGTCATATTGGTCGGCTTGTGGAAGGAGTTGGGGTATTTCATGGTGATTTTCCTAGCTGGGCTTCAGGGAATATCACGCTCCTATTATGAAGCCGCTTCCATTGATGGTGCGAACAGCAGCGCGGTATTCTTCCGAATTACCATTCCTTTGATCAGCCCGACCACCTTTTTCGCACTTACTACGAGCTTGATTGGATCCTTCCAAATTTTTGATCTTACCTCGGTCTTGACCAAGGGGGGGCCGGCAAATGCTACGAATACCCTGGTCATGTATATCTATCAAAACGGATTTCAATTTTTCAGGATGGGGTATGCCTCTTCGTTGAGCCTCATACTCTTTTTCACCATCTTTGTGATTACCTTGGTGCAGAACCATTATTCTGATAAGTGGGTGTTCAATTGACGAAACTACAAACAACTGCAAACCAATGGAAAAAGCTCACCAGGCATTGGGTCTGGTATGGAATGTTGCTCCTGCTGGCAGCCTTCTTCTTCATTCCTTTCTGGTGGATGATAGCAACCTCCTTCAAAACCTACAGCGAGGTGTACACCAGCCAGTATTCACTGATTCCTACTTCTTTCAATATCGATAATTATCGAGAAGTTTTCAAGGCGCTTCCTTTCGGCACCTACTTGCTGAATACCATTAAGGTCTCAGGTTTGGTGATTATCGGCACCCTGGTTACCAGCAGCATGGCAGCCTATGCCTTTGCACGGCTCCGTTTCAAGGGAAGGGATATTCTCTTCTTTCTCTATTTGGCTACCCTTATGATTCCCCGTCAGGTGGTACTCATCCCCAATTTCATTATTTTCCGCGAACTAGGGTTACTCGATTCCCACTGGTCGTTGGTGCTCAGCGGCATCTTCACCGCCTATGGAACGTTTCTGCTGCGTCAGTTTTTCCTCAGCATCCCCAAGGAGCTTGAGGAAGCGGCGGTCATCGACGGATATGGATACTGGGCTCGTTTTGTGCATATCATCATCCCGCTTTCCAAGGCTGCGCTGACTACGCTCCTGATCATCACATTACTGAGTATTTGGAATGAGTACCTGTATGCCTTGGTGTTTCTCCAAAGTGATGCGAACCGAACATTGACGCTGGGTATTGCATTATTGAGAGGGGATTTCGATGTTAAGTGGAACCAGGTGATGGCGGCAACTTTACTGAGTATTGCGCCGATAGTTCTGGTATACTTGAGTGCCCAGCGGTATTTCGTTGAGGGAATCGCATTGACAGGCGTGAAAGGTTGATGCTGAAGGGGGGCGTGTGCGCGTAATGCTTATAGAGGATGAGCCCAACGCGATGGAACGTTATAGTTCCTATATCTCTTCATATAATGCTGCATTCGAGATTGTGGCCAAGGCTTCCACCTATGAACAGGCCCGGTCGTTGTTCATACAGACAAATCCTGAGATTATTTTCAGCGATGTCGTCATTCCCGGCAACTCAGGACTACATTTTTTGGAGGAGATTCGTCAGCGTGCCTGGGATGGTCTTGCCGTTATCATCAGCGGGTATGGAGACTTCTCATATGCACAGAAAGCCATCAAGTTGTCGGTGTTCGATTACTTGCTCAAACCGGTCTTCCAGAAGGATTTGGAGCAGGTCTTGGACAAAATTCTTCGTATGATGGATGCAAAAGAGCCAGAAATCCACTATTTTGCCGATCGAAATCTTCCCTCGTATGTGAAAAAGGCTGTTCAATATGTGGAACACTACTATAATCAGGAGATTTCGTTGTGTGCGGTCGCCGAGTTTGCACATGTGTCTGCCAGCTATCTGAGTGCATCATTCAGCAAGAAGTGCGGCATGACCTTCGTGGAGTACCTGCATGCATTCCGTAGCGATATGGCTGCGAAGTATCTGGTTGAGACAGACCTGACGCTGGAGGAAATTGCCGACAGGGTTGGATTTGGTGACAGCTCCTATCTCAACCGGTGTTTCAAAAAACGTTTTTTGCTTTCACCGGGTCAGTATCGCAAGCAAATACTCTGCGGCCAAGAGGATGCCCATGTCCAGTGACGAGCTTTTCAAAGGTCAGGCAAAACGGGCATGGAACAGAATATTGGCCGTCTCCCTGTCGATTCTCATAGCAATCATCTTGATTCTAAGCTGGTTTTGGGTGCAGCGCAGTACATTGTTGCTGCTGGAGAACAAGAAACAGTTCTTACAAGTTTACACGGAGAATCTGCAGACAACGATTTTCTCTCCGATCGAGAAAGCGGCGCTGCGGGTACAGATGTTGCTTCGCGTCCATGAACAAGGGGACCAGAATCTTGATTTGGAGCAGGAGTTGTTTGATCTGCGGTTAACTTCTTCAAGTCTTGACCGTTCCTGGATTGTCAGTAGCAGCGGTACCGTGTTTTATGCACCCAATGTAAACAAGACGGTGACTGAACGAAATCCATGGTGGGAAGCCTATATGACTGAAGAGAAGATCGGCATGCTGAAGTTGCTGGGTTCCAGGGGGTTCAGCTCCTTCGGCTTCGAGGTAGCCGAGGCTTTTCGTGATGATTTGAATTTATCAACGTTGCTTCCTGTTGCTTTCTGGTATCGTACAGAGGACGGGGGAATTGCATTTGCCTTTCTTGAGTTCAATCTCACTTCGTTGTTGATCCAGCACATGAATTCCTATCAGGTGGGCTTTGGCGAAGACCTTACACCCATTGAAGTCATTGTGTATGACCGTGAAGGCATTGCGTTGGAATCGAGCCGGAATATTCCCTTGCAGGTGAAACCGATGCTGCAATACCATCAGGATTCGCAGGTGCTTGAATCAATCGATCTGAGCAACGGGATGGTGTTTGCGAGGGAGGATTCCTACGTATCGATGTTCTCACGCAACACCCCGTTGGGGCTGACGTTTTCGACCAGGATTCCTTGGAGAAAAATTGTCGACCAGTCGAGAAAGAACTACGTGTTCATCCTGGTCCTGGCAGGCCTTATTTCCATTGTGTTCATTGTCGTCATGATTGCATTCAACAAAATGTACAGGAATTTGCGCCGGTATGAGGCGATGCAGGCGCAATCCCGGTTCGAGGTGTTGCAGGCGAGAATGAATCCCCACTTCCTTTTCAATACGCTGGACAGCTTGGTCAGCATCGTCGAGCTCGGGAACAAGAAGCAGAGCCTCGAGGCACTGCGTGCCCTCTCCTATATCCTGCATTTTGATTTGCGTGAACGGCGCAACGAGATTCCCCTGCTGTCCGAACTTCGCTACATCCGCAACTACGTGCACCTGCAGGAGATTCGATACAATGAGTTGGTGAGCTTTGAGTTGGACATCCGTGAGAGCGTTCCCGATGACATCAGGATTCTCAAGTATTGCGTACAGCCCTTGGTGGAGAATTGCTTTGTCCACGGGGTGTATCTGCGACAGAAACCTATTTCCATCAGCGTCGTCATGCTCTGTGATGTGCAAGGGCTTTGCGTGCGGGTGCATGATGACGGACCTGGGTGCAGCGCCGAGGTCTTTGCCGACCTGCAGGAAAAGCTTGGCAGAACTACGTCCTCGTTCTCCGAGGAGGCCTTGCATGTACGAGGCAAACACATCGGGCTTTTGAATATACACCAGAGAATCCTCTACGCGTATGGAGAGGGGTACGGTCTTCACTTGGTTGCTGAACAGGAGGGCTTTACGGTGGAAGTGAGGCTTCCGTTCGTCTATCGAAGCGGGGAAGAGGAGCAGAATCCAAAGGATGTCCAAGTTCTGTAAAAGAACTCACATTGTGATATCGGCATACACCGGTATGCTGAAATAAAGAAAAGGGGAAGACCATGAAAAAACTTGGCGTTGCCATTATTGGGACAGGGAACATTGCACCGGCGCATATCAAGGGGTATCAATATGCTCGTGAGCTGTGTGAGATCAGGGCTTTGTGCGATATCTATCCCGAAAAAGCAAGGAAGCTCTCCGATAGGTTTGACCTTCCGCAGGCTCTTATCGTTGATGACTATCACAGCCTGCTGGACAGGGATGATATTGATCTGGTCTCATTGTGCCTGCCGCCTTCGCTGCATTGCCAGGCAGCTGTCGATTTTCTCTCTGCAGGCAAGCATGTCATTGTTGAAAAGCCGATGGCACCGTCGCTGGATGAGTGCGACCGGATGATTGCGGCCCAACAAAAGAGTGGCAAGGTTCTCTCCGTCATCTCCCAGAACCGGTTCCGAACCGCTCCCATGCGGGTCAAGCAGCTTTTAGATGATGGTGTACTCGGGCGGGTGCTCTTTGCACGGGTGAACTCCATGTGGTGGAGAGGCTCGAACTATTACGACCTCTGGTGGCGTGGAACCTATGAAAAGGAAGGCGGCGGGTGCACCCTTAATCATGCCGTACATCAGATAGACATACTGCAATGGCTCATTGGGGTCCCCGATTCTGTTATTTCCGTGATGAGCAATGTGAACCATGCCAATAGTGAGGTTGAGGATGTTTCCCTCTCCATTCTCTCCTATCCCGGCTCGGTTGCCGAGGTCAACGCAAGCTTGGTCGACCATGATGAGAAGCAGGAGTTCTTCTTCGCAGCTGAGAAGGCGTCGGTTGGGATTCCTTGGTATGTCAAATCCGTAAAGCAGCTGTCTAATGGCTTCTATGAACCGAATCCAAACGACGAGACTGATCTTGAAACGCTGTATCAAACACTTCCTTCGCTTGCAGTGGAAGGACATGAAGCCCAACTTGAAAATGTGCTGAAGGCGGTTTTGGATGGCAAGCAGCCACTGGTTACCGGCTCTGAAGGAAGAAAAGCTGTCGAGTTGATTTGTGCCATGTACAAATCGTCCACCGAGGGGGTGCGGGTGCATTTGCCTTTGGAAAAGGACGACCCATTCTACACCACCGAGGGCATGCTGGCTCGAATGGTGCGGTATCATAAAAAAGGCAAGTCGGTGGAAAATCTTCAAGATACTGAAATAAGTCTTGGCACGATGTGAAAATAAGGAGGTCGATTATGCAAAAAATGGATGGACAGAACTATGCTCCGGAGGGTAAGCCCCAACCGGTTTGCAAGAACGGGGAGTGTATCGTCGGGGTTGTCGGTCTCGACCACGGCCATATCTATGGAATGTGCAACGGTCTGTCCGAAGCAGGGGCCGATATTGCCTATGTGTATGATCCCGACCCAAAGAAAGTGGAAGCGTTTACCGAAAAGTTCCCTGCTGCAAAGGTTGTTTCGAGCAAGCAGCAGGTGCTGGAAAATCCTGCGATTCAGCTGATAGCAAGTGCCGGCATTCCTTGTGACCGAGGACCCCTTGGTCTTGAGGTTCTTGATCATGGCAAGGATTTCTTTTCGGACAAGCCTCCGTTCACCACCCAGACTCAGGTGGATCGGGCTCGGGAGAAAGTCATGCAAACCAAGAGGAAATGGTTTGTCTACTATAGTGAGCGTCTTCATGTGGAAGCTGCAGTCTATGCAGAAAGACTGCTCAACGAGGGAGCGATCGGCAACATCGTCTCCATCCGGGGATGGGGCCCGCATCGACTTGCAGCGCCCACAAGGCCCGATTGGTTCTTTGAGAAGGACAAATACGGCGGTATTTTGGTGGATATCGGCAGCCATCAACTTGAACAGATTCTGCAGTTCAGCGGTGCCGAGGACGCCACGCTGGTTTCCAGCAGGGTAGGAAATCTGTATCATCCTGAGTATCCCGGCTTGGAGGATTTCGGGGATGCTTCTTTTACGGCAAGCAACGGAATTCCCTGTTATTTCTGCCTCGATTGGTACACTCCCGACGGATTAGGAACGTGGGGGGATGGACGAATATTCATCGTCGGTACCAAGGGGTACATCGAGTTACGTAAGTATATCGATGTTGCTGCCTCCAAAGAGGGTGACAATGTAATTCTTGTCAATGATACGGGAGAGCACCACTATCGAGTTGGAGGCAAGGTCGGTTTCCCCTATTTCGGAAGGCTCATCCGTGACGTACTGGACCGCACAGAGACAGCAATGAAACAAGAACATGCATTCAGGGCCATAGAGCTTGCCATCGAAGCAGAGACAAAGGCTGTAAAAATCAGATGAGTATTCGCTATGCCTTGATTGGATGCGGTCGCATTGCGCCCAACCATCTTCCTTCAGCCCTTGGTTGCGGCATGCAGATTGTCGCTCTATGTGATACAAATGCTCAAGCAATTGATGCTCTCTTGGAAGGATTGAAACTCTCAAACCTGTCTGTGAAGCGATATTCAGACTATCGTCAGATGCTTGCTTGTGAGTCACTTGATATGGTCGCTGTCGCCACTGACAGCGGCAGCCATGCCGGCATAGCCAAAGAGTGTCTATCCTGTGGCATTGCTGTTCTGGTAGAGAAACCCATGGCCCTGAGTTTGGCGGATGCCGACGAAATGCTCGCTCTTTCCCAAAAGAACAGCGTTCTTTTAGGAGTATGCCAGCAGAACCGATTCAACGATGCGAGCCTCTTGGTCCGAAAGGCTTTGGACAGCGGAGGGTTTGGAAGGCTCAGTCATGTATCAGTACAGGTGCGATGGTGGCGCGATGCCGACTATTATGCACAGGACGCTTGGCGGGGGACCTGGGAGAAGGATGGGGGAGCCTTGATGAACCAGTGCATCCACGGTCTTGACTTAATGAGGTGGTTCGGAGGCTCGCACATAGAAACAGTCAGTGCAACCCTTGCCAATCGTTATCATCCATATCTTGAAGTGGAGGATGTCGGCATCGGGTTTGTTCGGTTCGCTGATGGAGCCATAGGGAGCTTTGAAGGTACTACGAACCTGTACAAGGAGAACTTGGAAGAGCGTATCACACTCATCGGGGAGAATGGTACTGTCGTTCTGGGTGGTGAGTGTGCCCAGAAAATTGAGGTATGGGATTTCAGCGATAGTGCAATCCAAGCGCTAGGGGATGAGGCAGACCTCTCTGAACAGAGTTCGGTCTACGGATCGAGCCACAGCAGGGTGTATGCCGATTTTGCACACGCCTTGCTCTGTGGCGGTCAACCGACCGTAGATGGTCGATGTGGGCGGGACGCCCTGGAACTGGTACTTGCAGCCTACAAGAGTCATCTGGTTAATGCCCCCGTCTCATTGCCTCTGTATGGTTTCGACACCCAAGTGATGCATCTCTGATCGCTTTCCTTC
>WARQ01001537.1_pt1 | contig 21031 bp, 19 predicted proteins | sample 4769161 | NCBI WGS metagenome assembly WARQ01 (sample SAMN08893024, study PRJNA449175) | gut metagenome | isolation source: rumen sample fed with dry roughage | host: buffalo | place: India: Nagpur | collected 2016 | reverse complement strand
GTCTACCTCGGGACCGAACAATCCCTCAATCTAGAACTCTCCAATATCTTCAACATCCAAGCCAGCTACCTCTACAACAAGAGCTTCGACCTCTCTGCAGGGAAGACCTTCTCTGACAACGTAGAGGTGACGGGAATCAGGAAACATACCGTCAAAGGCTCATTGTTCTTCACCCTCGACCGCTTTGAAAGCGTGCTCAGCACAGAGTACTTGGGAAAATCGAGTACCCTCGACAGTGCACTCCTGCTCAATCTCAGTGTCACCATGCAGGTCAGCAAAGCTTTGAAAGCCTACCTTGCCGTGGACAACCTGCTGAACACCGATTACGAACTGGTTTCCGGCTATCCTATGCCGGGTACAAAGATTCGCCTCGGCGGTACCTTACGGTTTTAGCGTATGAAAACCACCAACCTTATCACCATCATGCAACAAGGAGGAGCGGTCATGTGGCCGCTCTACGCCCTGTTGGTCATCACAGTCGTGCTCAGTGTTGAACGGACCATCACGCTGATCATTCTTTGGAGAAAGCATGAACCGGTGATTAAAGCACAGGTGGAAAAACCGTTGAGCATTCTCGACCTGATCGCCATGATCGCCCCGGTCCTCGGCTTCCTCGGAACCGTCACCGGGATGATTACGGCGTTCAAGTCGGTCTCCGAGGCTTCATCGGTTCAGCTGCAGGTCGTTGCAGCCGGGCTGTATGAAGCCCTCTTCACTACAGCCTTCGGCCTGGTCATCTCCATTCTGGCTACCATCGCAAGCTTCGCTCTCGACCTTGCCATAGGAGCACTATGCGAAAAAGAAGAGAGTTAGGCCAAAGCAGCGACATCGCATTCCTTCTCATTATCTTCTTTCTCCTGCTCTCAGGCGTTACAGCTTCCCATAGCCTTGATCTGAACACAAGCAACAGCTCCATTCTTGTTGGAGAAGCCCAAGAACATCTTGAGCTGACGCTCAAACAAGATGAAACGGTTCTATTCCAGGATAGAGTCCTGAACAATGCTGAATTGACTCCTTTCCTCAACCAAAAACCCCACCTCACGTTATCCATTGAAGCAGCAACAGATTGGCAGACTGTTGTCTCATTTCTGTCCCTGCTTGAGCAGTATCCTCTCAGTTCATTGAGTCTGGAGGTGGTGCCATGAGGAAGAAGAGACCTACCCCGCCCTCCGCCCTCACCGATATTGCCTTTCTTTTGCTGCTCTTCTTCCTCATTATGGCAATAACCTCCTTCCAGACTCCCGTTCCCCTTGATCCTGCACAAGCCCAGGCACAGAAGATTGACTTGAGCACCATCCCAACCTTGTATATAGCGAAGGATGGAAAAATCTATCAGGAAGGCAGGCTCATTACCATCGAGCAGGTAGAAGAGAAACCCAGCTACTCATTGCTTGCCGATAGGGCAACAAGGTTCAGCACCATCCATCCAATCATTGAAGCATTGAAGAACAAGGGAGTTGAGACCTTGCACCTGTTGGTGGAGGAGCAAGAATGAACCTACGCTTTTCACTGCTTCTCGCCATCGGGATAACGAGCTTGCTGACAGCACTGTTGTTTCTTCCTATACCCATTCCAAAACTTGAGCCCGCACCTGTCCCACAAGCAAAGGCCGCAACCATTTCTCTTGTAGATAGAATTGCTGTTCAGCAACCGGATCCGAGCCCTCGAGAGCAAGAAACAAAACCCATCGAGGAGACTGCCCAACCTGTTCCAATGCCTCAGGTGCAACCTGTGCAAGAACCAAAATCAGAGCAACAGGCAGAATATGAACCTCCACGGCCTCTGGTTGAAGAGGCAGTAGCAGCGACCAAGGTATCTGAAAATCTCAATCCCGTCATGATCGACGGATACTATGCAGCAGAGTCTGTTACCACAGCACCTGTCTTTGACAGGGCCTTGCTTGCTTCAAGGATAGTCTATCCACCGCTTGCAAAGCGGCAACGCAAGGAAGGCTTGGTTGTCGTCAGGCTCTTTATAGCTGCAAACGGTTTGGTTGAGCGAATCATCGTGGAAGAGGACCCGGGCTACGGCCTGGCTGATGCTGCGATTGCAGCATTCACTTCGTTCAAGGCCTCCCCTGCTTTGTACAACGATGAAGCAGTTGCTGTAACACTGCGCTACCCTATTCGCTTCACACTGCAATAAGCGGGAGAGAAGACACAACTCTTCCCAACTTCTGGACATACATCATCGTCAGTAGGTAGAGATTCTTCTACTTTATGCCTACAACTTATGTCAAAGTTATCACTTTCAGCATTCTATCACCCTTTGCAACTTTCTTGATACTTTGTACATTCTTTTACTATCTCATTATTCAATGTTCATTGTTGTCATAAGTTATGCAAATCTTACTATTATACTTATTTTATTATTGTATAATTAATTAATAAAATAATATAGTAACTTAAAAGAAATTTTTCAAATTTTATATAGATTTCTTAACTGCCTGTTGACATAAGTCGCTAGTTTCAGTATAGTACAAGTGTGCTTAGGAAAAAGGCACAGGAAAATATATAACTTGCACCGGAGCAGAAAGCTCCGAAAGGATTACAACATGAAAAAGAACATCTTAGCCGTACTTCTGGTAATCGCCCTCTCCACCGTAGCAGCCTTCGCAGTCGATCCGACCACTTCAGATTCTTTCCAGGTCACCACGGCAATCAGCCCTAACAACTTAGTGAAATTTGCAACTGCAACTGCAACCAATGTTGCAGAGTATAATGCAGCCAATGATCTGAGCTCTTACACCATCACTGGATCCGAAACTGTTGGCACCTCCGGCACTGCAATCGGGTATGTGCTCACTCAGACAAATAACCGCAACGGGTACACTTTAAAGCTCAGAGCTGACAAGCTTAATGGCGGCGTGGGTTATGCACTGCTGAACTACACTGTAGAAATCGGAAGTGCTTTGTACAACACCAGCACAGCCGAAGAAGCAGCAACCATCGACACCGTTACCGGCATCACTGGCAGGACCGTTTTCGGGTATCCGATCAAGATCCAGCTCAATGCCGCAGATGCCGCAGCCGCAACCGCCGGCAACTACAACGGAACCGTGTACGTTGAATATTACGCAAACTAACAATACAAACTTGTCTGTCCAAGGCCACCTCTCCCGCAGGTGGCCTTCTCTTTGTCCTCAGAAGGAGAGGGAGCCGTTTGGCTCCCTCCTGTACGCGTTCTCTTGGTGGATGCTGTTATTCTCCTGCAAGCAATCGCTTGCACAGCATCTTCAGGCAATGGAAGGTTGAGTCTGCGGGAATAAAGGCATAGGACTTGGTTCGCTTCAGTACGATGCCCTCCACAACCTGCTCAACGGTATAGAAGTTGCCTCCGATGCGGTTGTTGTCATAGGGTGCGAAGGCTGAGGCGTAATAGAGGCTTTTTGTTTCACCGGGGTGTATCGTCACCGTGGTCTCCGCTCCCAGGATGGCATCGCTGCTTTGTGCCTCCTTCAGACCATTGTACAGGTGGTTGGTACCTGAACCACAGTTCAAGGAGTACTGCTGGCTCATGCCGCCGCTGTAGAACGCCCACGGAGTTTCGGTTCTTCCGCCGTAGTCGAAGAGAAAGTTGTTGAAGTTTATCGGCAGCATATCCTCTTCCAAAGCAGCAGGACCGGGGAAGAAAGTGAAGTAGGCCATCTGTTGGCGCGGGTTGATCACACTCGCCCACCCCAGGTTGGCGGTTCTTGGAACAACACCTGTAATAAAGTCGGTTTTCCCGATCGGAGGCGGAACTTCGGTCAAGTCGACAGTCCCCCCTTCCTTGAGCGGGGCCTTCTTCCAATCCTCGAACTGGGTTTCAGCCAAAAGACGTGAAGTAGCACCGATAAATTGGGTATCGGAACCGGTAGCCCAGAGATTCGCACTTGCATTGAGGACACATCCTGACTCCAAGAATGGAGAACCCAGCTCATTATTCCAGGTTGTATTAGCAACGAGGTCGTCCTGAGCATTGTTGGTGATGAATATCGCGGTATAATGAACGGGTTGGTTGGGAAGCAACATGTCAATCTTACGCACCATCCAGCGGGCCTTACGGTTGCGCACCATGCTCATCAGCCATACACCACCGAATTCCGGGTCGGTCCCATAGCGCTCAACCATCCAATAGGAGGAAGCTGTCAAACCGCTCTGCTCCTGAGTACCCTGCTCCGATTCATACGCCGGACCATAGTTGGGAAAGCTGAAATAGGAACCCCCTTTCTGATAAAGGTAGGGGCTGTTTTTCCAGTAATCGGCATTCTCGTCGCTGAAGACGGAAGTGCCGGTCCCCCGGTAGTGGGGAATGAGGTGTGCATTGAGTCTGCCGCCTTGAGGAGCGATGGCACTCAGTTCAAGCGCCATTCCACCTTGGTCTTCAAGCAGGACCCTGATCAAGTCGTTCGACAGCACTGTTGCATTGCGGCTCTCCCACAATCTCAGACGACGGATATCCATCTCGTTTCTCCTCATTCATGGTGTTAAAAACCATATAATAACAGTATACTGGTACCAGTAACCGCCGACTTATGCAAGGAGTGCAGATTCATGATTTCCAAGAAAGACCGACTGTTCAACCTTTCGACCAAGCATACCAGCTATCTGTTTGCGATAACCGAAACCGGACACCTTGAGCACCTTTACTACGGAAGGCTCCTTTCCAATCCCACGCTCAGCATCGATGCCCTTGCAGAGAAACGAAGCCTGAACATCGGAACGAGTACGGCATATGACAGCGACAACCCGACATTATATCTCACGAACCTCTGCATGGAGTATTCTACCATGGGAAAGGGGGACTATCGAGAGTGTTCGGTCAATATCGAGTACTCACGAGGCATGCAAACCCTCGATTTCATCGTAAAGAGCTTTCGAATCCTTCCCGGGAAGCCAAGGACCTTCAGTGGACTGCCCGAGTCATACGGAGACAAGAGCACCTGTACGACGCTGGAAATAACCCTGAAGGAGACGAGCCTGCCCCTGCGTATGGCACTGACGTACACAGTCTTCGAGGACAGTGATGTCATCACCCGAAGGGCGACCATCTACAACGACGGCACAAACAGCGTCCGTATCAAGGGCCTTGCCTCGGCACAGCTCGATCTCGATGCCGATGACTGGAACCTGGTCACCTTCGACGGAGCCTGGGCGAGAGAGCGCTACATGAATGAGCGACCGCTGCTGCCGGGAATCTACATCAATGACAGCAAAACCGGTGTCTCCAGTGCCGACCACAACCCCTGCATATTCCTCAAGAAGGACGACGGGGAGTGCATCGGCATGAACCTCGTCTACAGCGGCAACCACCGCGAGTTGGTTGAAGTCTCACCCTATGGGAAAATCCGGGTGATGACCGGCATAAACCCGGCGACCTTCAGCTGGGATCTGAGCCCGCAAGACCGCTTCCAATCCCCTGAGGCAGTCCTTACCTACTCCCACCAGGGCATGAACGGGGCCAGTCAGAACTTCCATCACTTCATCAACAACCATATCGTCAGAGGAACGTGGAAGCTGAGGGAGCGTCCGGTCCTCATCAACAACTGGGAAGCCACCTACTTCAACTTCAATGAGGACAAGCTGCTCAACCTTGCAAAAGAGAGCGCCGACCTCGGAATCGAGCTCTTTGTACTCGACGACGGATGGTTCGGCCTGCGCAACGACGACACCACCAGCCTCGGAGATTGGACGGTGAACCCGAAGAAACTTCCTTCGGGTCTGGCGGGGTTAAGCCTTGAGGTACACCGCTTGGGTATGATGTTCGGCCTCTGGGTGGAACCGGAGATGGTCAGCATCGAGAGCCAGCTGTACAAGAAACATCCCGATTGGATGATTGCAATCCCCGGTCGCAGACCGAGTGTCGGACGCAACCAGTATATTCTCGACCTGAGCAGGCAGGAAGTGCGGGATCATCTGTTCAAGAACCTGTCCGAAACCTGGCACCTGGCCGATGTGAACTATATCAAGTGGGATATGAACCGCGTCTTCAGCGACATCTACAGTGCGAACGCCGAGATTCGCAACCATGGGGAGTTCTTCCACCGGTATGTGCTGGGGCTCTACGACCTGCTCGACAGGCTCACCAAGGCCTTCCCGAACGTCCTCTTCGAATCCTGTGCAAGCGGAGGGAATCGCTTCGACCTGGGCATGCTTTGCTATATGAGTCAGACATGGACCAGCGATAACACCGATGCCCTGTGCAGGCTCTATATCCAGGAGGGAACCAGCTGCGGCTATCCTCTCTCAACGATGGGCAGCCATGTCAGTACATCTCCAAACCACCAGACGCTGCGAAGAACCGACCTGGAAGCCCGCTTCAACGTGGCTGCCTTCGGGGTACTGGGTTATGAGCTTGATATCACCAAGCTCAAAGGCCAGCAGAAGGAGGCGATCAGAAGTCAGATCGCCTTCTACAAAGCCCATCGCTCCTTGCTTCAATATGGGAATTTCACCCGCATCAAGCTGGCGAACAGCCACTCCAACCAAGTGGTGTGGGCGGTTGCCAGCCACGACAAGAGCGAGCTGCTCGTACTCTTCGCCCAAAAGCTCAACCAGCCCAACCCGGGTGCCGACAAGCTGAGGGTGGAAGCGGTGGACCTGAACGCCGTCTACGAGGTGTTTCCCCGCCAGCAGAAGATCGACATCAAGATGTTCGGTGATCTTCTCAACAGGGTCAGCCCCGTTCCCATCACCGAAGGAGGCCTTGCCCAGGACACGATCAGCAAGGCCATCTCGCTGGAGAGCGAAATCGAGCACTACCGCGTCAGTGGCGAACAGGTAGCCTACGGCGGCATCAAGCTGAACCAACAGTTCGGTGGTACCGGCTATGATGCCATGACCCGGGTGCTCGGAGACTTCGGCAACAGGATCTACATCTTCAAGAAGATCAACCTAGAAAGCAAGTAAGCTTGCTATCTCTTCCTGTGAAACCTCTTTCTGATAGTGGGAACGTACAAAGCCCAAGTGCTCTGTACTTCCCACCAGAATAGCTCCCTTGAGCTTGCCGTCCTGCACGAAATAGGCTTCATACCGGTTGCCTGTCCGCTTCTTCAGGGCAGGCCCATCGATGGAACCTACGCTGACCACATCAAGTCCGTCACCCTTGAAGCGAGTGAAGAGCACCGGTGTCTGATAGGACTTGTGCTCACCCAATAGATTGGCTGCAGCGGTCTCAGCCATGGCCAGGGCGACCGGGATAATGCCCGGAACCTGACCCTCGTACTCGGCGCAGTCGCCGATGGCAAGAATATCGCTGTTGCTCGTTTGCAGGTATTGGTCGACTACAATGCCGCGATTGGTTTTCAGCCCTGCCGCCTTCGCCAGGGTGATCTCAGGCAGTACCCCCAAAGAGAGCAGCAGGGTGCGGCATGGCACCTCCTCTTCCCCCTCGGTCACCAAAGCCCTTATGTGGCCGCCCAGATCCAGCTTCTGCGCCTGGGTCTTCACCCCTTCCTTGATGACCAAGCCCTGTGTTTCCAGGTGTGCCTTGAGAATCGAAGCACCCTCTGTGTCCAACTGACGCACAAGAATGCGGTCGGCGGCTTCAAGGACGGTCACCTCATAGCCCTTCCTTTTCACCCAGAGGGCGGTCTCCAATCCCAACAGACCTCCACCCAGGACAACGACAGGGTTCTCAATGGTTTCTCCGATATTCTGGGCATCGCTGAAGGTTCTCAGGGCGCAGGCACCATCGGTGCAGGAGAAAATGTCGAGCATGCGCGACCGGCTGCCGGTGGCGATGACCAGTTTATCGTAACCAAATGCGGTATTTCCGCTATAGACAAGCTTCTTCTCGGGATCGATGGCAGTGGCTGCACGCTTTTGCAGGTAGGGAGGATCGGTCTTGGCGATCAGGTCCTGCAGGGCATCCTTGTCACAAAGGGCCTGCGGAAGCAAAATTCGGCTGTAGAACCCTACCGGCTCTTCACTGAACAGCTGAACAGATACTCCCTTTGCTGCAAGCTTGGATGCTACCGTTGCCCCTGCCACCCCGTTTCCAATGATTATTACGTTCATAAAGAACTCCTTCTTCCCTCAGAGGCTACCCTAAGAGGGGGAAGGATGTCCAGAAAGGATTAGATGCCTTCCTTGCGATAACGATCGGCCATTTGCTCGAGAGTGACTTGTTCGACCAGCGGGGCTTTGCCCACGCATCCGAATTCCACGATCAAGGTGCCGACCATTTCCATCACACCCTGCTTGACTGCATTCACCACCATTTCTGTCGCTTGGTTTGGAATGGTGCCGTACATCACAGTATCCATGATCGGGGGAAGGAACACTCGGGGGTCAAAGGCTTCGGGCTTTGCCTTGAGCAGTTGGTACATCCGGTTCAGCCTCGGATCTTCAGTGAGCTCGGGTTTCAGCAGGAAGAGCTCACGAAGATTTCGGGTGACGGCAAGGCGGATGTCGGTATCGACATTGATCTTGCCTATGCCAAGCTTGCCCACCTCCTTGAGCTGCTCAAGAGAGATACCATATGCATTGGTTATATTCCCACCCAATGTATTGATGGCATCCACCAGATATGCAGGCACCGTCGAACTGCCATGGCTGACCAGAACTCCGAATATGCCTTCATGCCTCAGACACTCCTTGATGGCAATTGCGATTTCCTTGCGGACCCTGGCATCTTTTCCTTTGTTTGCACCATGCATGGTTCCATAACTTATCGCAAGAGCGTCCACCTTCGTCTCCCTGAAGAATCGGATGGCGTCAAGCGGATGGGTATAGGTACTATGCTCGGAAAACACATGATCCTCTACTCCGGACAGGACACCCAACTCACCTTCCACCGTCACACCGACGGCATGGGCAAGCTTGACCACCTCACGGGTCAAGGCGATGTTCTGCTCCAAGGGAAGCGAGGAGCCATCGATCATGACCGAGGTGTAGCCCCCATCGATGGCGGCCTTCACGCTCTCGATGTCCTTGCCGTGGTCCAGATGAAGAGCAATAGGTATCGAGGTCGTTGCAGCGGCAGCCTGTACAGCCTTTGCAATGTTGACAGCACCTTTCTGCTTGTCCTCCAACGTTGCATGCAGGAAGTCCGTACAACCGCCCATAAAACCATTGGCCAGGTCTGCACCCTGCAAAATCGCAGGCGAGCGGAAGAGATCATGAATCTGCACAACCGCCTGTGCCTGGGCAACCATGTTTACATTGAATGCCCCTTGGGCATATCCGTATCGATCGGTGGCTTCTAATAGGGGACGAAGGGGGATTAAGGGCATATATTACCTCTTTGCAGGATAGGAAGCGCGATAGACACAGCCATCGACCTCCAGGTGATACTGTTCAAGGCCGGCGCCTAATAGCAGGCACTCACCTTTTCCACATGAAAGACGTTGGGAATCCTTGGATACCTCGAGAGATCCCTCAATACAAAACAACAGAGAAACAGATGTCTGTGTCTCATCGTAGCTGCCACGCTCGAAACGGCAGAGACTGAAGAACGGGTCATCGGTCTGGTAACAGTACTTTCCCTCTTCCTTCGTGGTGAGAATCTCCTCCACTTGTTTGTAGGAAGTGTCCATGATCGAGAATAACTCGTCATAATCCACATGCTTGTCGGTAAGCCCGGCGCGCAGGATATTGTCTGAGTTATTCATCAATTCAATACCATTCCCTTTCACATAGGCATGCACCACCCCGGGCTTGAGAAAAATCCCTGCACCCGGCTCAAGATGGATGACTTGCAGCAAGTAGGGACCGAATACCCCAGGGTCGGCACCGTACTGTGCGACTGCTTGGCGAGCTATCTCGGAAGGGTTGAGAAACGGGGGATTCGGCTTCTCATCCTGTGCTTCCAAAGCTTCTTGATACTCAGCAACTGTCACTTCAAGCGTTTGCTTATCAAGCCGATACAGAGTCTGTACAAAACAACGAACAGGATCGGATTGTTTTTCACAATGAGAGAGGAGCCTTTGATAACTTTGCGGCAACACCTTCTTGAGGTTCTTCTCTATCTGTTTGGCGGAGAGAAAACCGCACATCGCCGTCGTTTCGGTAAGGGCGACCAACATCTCGGCCTTGGGATTGGCATCCTGATAGTTCCAGACTGCACGGTCCAAGACCTTGCGTTTTTCTGCTTCTCCTTCCCATCCTTTTTGCGCCTGCTTCGCATCGGGGTGACATTGGATCGAAAGCGGCCGCTCAATGGCCATAACCTTTAACAGAAAGGGGAATTCTCGCAAATCCCCAAGAAACCGTGGATTACTTGCAAGAAAGGATGCCAGGCTCTCACCCGTATCCAAAACCGTTGAGGGAGCGTTTGGATGGACGCCCATCCATAGCTCCCCAATGGGTACTCCCATCCGATCAGGGCGATCAACCAACGACTGGAGGAAGGAGAGCCCTCCCCAGGGAAAATCCTTCAATTGGGCACTGATTCTCACTGCGTCCATTGACTACAACCCTCGCTTGGGGAAAGAGGCAAGAGCAGAGCCGAGCAACGGCTTGCACCAAGTCAGGTATGACTCATCGATTCTGCCAGCGTTTTTGATGTACTCTACGGGTAAGGTACGTTCATGCAGCATCACTTCTTCAAGGGGAATAAGAATTGTCCTGCAGAGATACGGCTCGCTGCCGATGCGCTCAAACCCGACCATTACTTCACTTCTTCCCTCCAATATGGCTTTTACAGCTTCTCTTCCGACAAGGACGGCTTCCTCGCGGTCTACATCCGATTGAAACGCAATGGAACAGCGTCCCAGGATGCCCGGCTTCTCGCTGCGTGCCTTGATCCCCAGCTTCTGTATTACCAGGTTGCACAGGTGTGCCGATACATCCCCGTAGTAGACCGATCGGCCCACTTGGAAAATTGGTTTTACGATGGGCTCCCCGGTTTTGGTTCGCAGTCCTTCGGAAGCGATCACCACCACACCTCCATGTTTCTCATACAGACACTTCGCTTCATCGAGGAACTGCTCTTCATCAAAGGCTACTTCGGGCACATAGATGAGATGGGGTCCTACACTCTCATCTGTCTTAGCCAAGGCAGCGGCGGCGGTAAGCCAGCCGGCATTGCGCCCCATGCTTTCTATGATGCAGACATGGATGGGAAGGGATGCTACATCCTGGCTGAGCTCCTGCACCGAAGAGGCCAAGTATCGGGCGGCACTGCCAAAACCCGGAGCATGGTCTGTGATAGCCAAATCGTTGTCTATGGTTTTGGGTATTCCAACCACCCTGATGCCCTTCTGTCTCGCTTGTGGATGAGCCTTGACGGCCTTGGCCAGCTTTCCGCAGGCATCCATCGAGCCATTGCCTCCATTGAAAAATACGCCGGTAATGCCGTATGCAAGGAGTATTTCCACCATCTTTGCGTAATCTTCGTCACTGACATGAAATCGGCTGGTGCCGATCCACGAAGCAGGGGTGAAAGGCAGTTGCTCAATCGTTTGTTCGTCAATAGTGAGAAGATCGATGAAATTTTTGGTAAGGACTGCTTGCGTCCCACCTCGTGCAGCGTAGACATGCCGACAAACTCCCGAATCCTTGGCCTCCTTGATCACCCCGTACAGGGAGGCATTCATCACCGCCGTCGGTGCTCCGCCGTGGACGATCAATACATTCTCATACATACCGCTCTCCCCTATGAATGATTGAGCCGCCGGCAATGGTGCACTGCACCCTGTAGTCACCGTCCAAGGCTACAAGGTCGGCACGCCTGCCGACTTCCAATTCACCGACATCCTCCAAGCCCAGCAGTCGGGCTGCGTTTGTACTCACCAAGGCCGAAAGTTGTTCCGCCGGCTTGCCGGTATAACTCAGTAGATTCTTGAGTGCACGATCCATGGTAAGGGTGCTTCCAGCCCGTACACCGCTGTCGGCAACCTTTGCATCTCCATCCTTGACGATGACCGTATGCACTCCCAGCTGATAGGAACCGTTGGGACACCCGGTGGCACTGAGACTGTCAGTGATTGCAATCATGCGGTCATAGCCCTTGATTTTAAGCAGGAGCCTGACAATCGGCGGATGAAGGTGAAAGCCGTCGCAGATCATCTCTGCATAGACATCCTGTTCCAACACCGCGGTAAGAATGGCCGGGTCATGCATATGAAGCAACTTCATGGCATTCATGATATGCGTGGTGCCCTTCGCTCCTGCCTTGATCGCGGCCATCGTTTGTTCATAGCTTGCACTGCTATGCCCCAAGGAGACATTCACCCCCAAGGAAGCGGCCTCTTCTATCAAGGCGATCGCTCCATCCAATTCTGGTGCCAGTGTCATGATTTTGATGGTGTTTCGTGAAGCTGCATAGAGCTCACGGAACAAGGCGACATCGCACTGTCTGAGCAGATGTCCCGGCATGGCTCCCTTATAGGCGGGACACAGGAACGGGCCTTCCAAATGGATGCCCGCAATCGTTGGATTGGCGGCCAACACATTGGGATCGGACAGAACATCAAGTTGCCTGAGCATGGTCTGTGTAGTATCGGTGAGAATGGTGGGCAGATAGCCGGTCACCCCGCGAGAGGCAAAAAACCTGCTTACCCTGTTTACCTGCCCGGCATCGGCATGATTGAAATCGATCTCCAACGCCCCATGGGTGTGGATGTCGATGAAGCCAGGGACCAATAACAATCCGGCTGCATCCAGGAAGGCGGCATCCGAAGGTATTGAGAGATGCTCGCCCATGGCGATTATGCGGGATTTTACAATTTGCACGTCGAGTGACTTGAACGTTCCTTGGTGGAGCACCTGTGCTCCTCTGATAAACAAGCTCATGTGCTAATCCTTCTGCAGCTCTCACGCTCCAGCAAACTGAAAGGAAGTGTCACCCGAACGCTATAAGTCCTGTTGGTTTCCAGGCGGTCGAGCAGAAGTTTCACCGCAAGCCGCCCCAACTCTTTCTTGGGTATGTCAATAGTTGTAAGCGCCGGTTTGAGATAGGTTCCCGTCTCGATATTATCAAAACCAACCACCGAAATATCCTTTGGCACTGCAATGCCATGTTCATCGAGGGCTTTCATCACCCCCATGGCAACCGTGTCATTTCCGCAAAAAACCGCTGAGGGAAGCGTCTTACGCCTGATCAGGGTCTTCATGCTTTCATATCCGTCGGTGGCGGTCAGGATGGTATCAACGACCAACTCCTTGCGAACCGCAATTCCATGAGCCTGCATGGCATCGAGGTACCCGTGGTAGCGATGCTCATTGAACACTTGGTGCTTTACCTGCGTCGGACCGATGAAACCGATGTCCCTGTGGCCTAGGCCGATAAGATACTCCACTCCGCTCATGACTGCAGCATGTGCATCACAGATGACCTCGTCTATATCGTTTCCAATCTGGTTGACTCCGGCATAGATGAGGTTGGGGATCAGGCTCTTGAGCATCTGGATGTTCTCCAAGGTCGTCCGACCGAGCATGATGGCGCAATCGAGGCGGGTATTGTTTATGAAATGCATGAAGCCGGGATCCTTGATATACGTCACAAAAAAATTATGCGGAAAGTTTGCACCTTGGTTGATCACTTCCTGCTGGATGCCTGCAAGCAGGGCGGAGAAGAAGGGAGAGACGTACGTCTCATGCTCACTGGTAAGGATGCAGGCGACAGAGAATGTTTTCTCCCCGGCTTTATAATCCATGTATCGGGCATTGGCAAGCTTATGGGAAAAATAACCGAGGCGCTCAGCCGCTTCGAACACCTTGGCCACCGTCTGGTCATTGGCTTTTCGTGAGGTGTCGTGACTGAGAATCCGGGACACTGTAGAAATGGAAACTCCCGTTTCCTTGGCTATATCCTTCAACTTAACTGCCATTACATACCTCCTTGACGCTACTTCGTGTATCCTGATTTTCCCAATTCAGCATACATGTTCCGCTTGTACTGCTCCACCCCCTCCTGATCAAACGGATTAACCCCGAGCAAGCGTGCCGAAAGGTAGGCACAGAAGAGGAAGAAATAGAACAGCCCACCCAATGATTCGGTATCCAAGGCACTGTCACTTTTCAACTCGATGCAAGGAACACCGTCATGTGCGTGTGCCTGAAGAGCCGCTTGGTAGACAGTCTTATTGAGGAGAGAGAAGGGCTTGTCGTCCAAATAAGCAAAGCCATCAACCACTTCTTTGGAAGCTTCTATGCGGAGATTGTCCAAGTTATAGTGAAGATCCAAAAAAGTCTCCATCAGAATTCTCGGCCCCTGTTGTACATACTGACCAACGGCATGCAGGTCTTCCGAATAAGAAAACCCGACAGGAAAGAGGACTTGGTCGGTTTTGCCCTCTGTCTCGGCAAACAGCTGTATCCACCATCTGGTGAAGTGTTGGAGATCCGGTTCAAACGTCACCAAGCTTTCCAGGATTATGCCCTTCTTTCTCATCAAGGAACGAAGGACAGCGTAGAGTATGGCAGGGTTATTCTCATCCTGTCCTGTTCGTATTCGCTGCTGCATGGCATATGCACCATCAAGCAGGTTTTGAATATCCACCCCTGCTACGGCCAAGGGAAAAAGTCCTACCGGAGAGAGGACGGAAAAGCGGCCTCCGATATCAGATGGGAACGGAAGGTAGGTATATCCATGCTTCTGTGCCAATTCATGGAGTTGGCCGCTTCCTTCGCTTCCGGTCACGATGATACGCTCTGCATAGGCACAGCCATACTTGGCTTGCATAGCACTACGCAGCATGCGAAAGGTAATGCCCGGTTCTACGGTATTGAAATCCTTGGCGATGACATTAAGCACCACCGATTTGGTTTTCAGTACCTCAAGGGCGTCGGCAAGGCGGGTAGGGCTGAGGGTATCACCGGCAAAATAGAGTGTAGTCGGGCTCGTTGAGGTTCGCTTGAGAACCTCGAGAGCAGCAACAGCTCCTCGATTCGACCCACCGATTCCGATGACTATCATCACTTCGGCAACAGATTGTACGTGCTTGGCCACTCGCACAAGCTCTTCAATGGTTTGTGTCTTGACATCGAGCCAGCCGAGAGAGCCGCTATATTGGGCCTCCCCTCTTTGCACCGCTGCAATGAGGGAGGATTGCCGATGTATGGCTGCGTGAATTTCCCCCTCGCTTACCAAAAAGGAGGCGGGGGATACATTGCATGTGATGGTCATCGATTTCTCCTAATTCTCATGGAAGGGGCTCATCGAGCCCCTTCACATCCAATCAATGGCTCCTAGAGCGTCTTGAGTGCATTGAGCAGATAAGAATCATTGAAAGATTCCTCGAAGCTCTTCACCTTGTTGCCAGCCGGTACGTTTGGAACCCTTACTTGATAGAGTGCCTTCATGTATTGGTAGCCCAATGAGTCCTTGGAAGCAAACCATTGTTGGTACATGGCCTTGGTCGGTGCAACCAAGTTGGTTGGATCGAAACTTCCAACGGGCTTCTGGGAGAGTCTCTCGCCGGCGCGCATCGCCTCGTCGATGTTTTCCGCTCTCCAGATCCCGGCTTCATACAGTGCGTTGATGAATGCCTGTGCGACCTCGGGGCTTTCCTTCAGCCATGCATTGCTTGCAACCCAGGTTGAGGGGAAGGATTTTTCCGGCGGGAAGTGTCCGACGGTGGTGGCGATCAACTCGGCATTCTTGTTAGTCTTGAGAATCGTGCTGGTGGCGGGAGAAAACCCAACGACCACATCCATGCCGCCGTTGGAGGCCATACCTGCAGGAAGATTGGAGTTCAAGGTGTTGATGACCTCGATGCGGTTGGCAGCGTTATTGTTCGGTGCGGTATATCCGGCCATATAGGAGCTGGTCTCACTGTGAATCCAAAGCTGCTCGGCAGCCGGTCGTCCAGCATTGACCAGTTCAAGCAAACCCTTGAACCAACCACCGGGAGTGGTCCCGACTTCAATGTACACCTTCTTGCCTTTCAATCCGGTGTAGATTTCATCGAAGTCAAAACGGCCGTTCTTGTTTACATCGGTAAACAGGCCCTTCTTTGCAATGAACATCTCGGCATTGCTCAGACAATCGAGGAATATAAAGGAGAGCCCATTACCGTTTCCGTCGATCGGATTCCATGCAACACCGGCTCCGATGTATCCGACATCGAGTGTACGGTTGTCTGCGCGCATGGCGGTCATTTCAGCAGGGCCGCTTTCAACAACGGTGAAAACAGCCTTGATGCCGTGCTTGGCAAAGAAGCCCTGTTCCTCTGCAACTGCCGCCAGCGGCGCTCCGCCTTCATTGGCATGGATACCGATTCTGACAGTGGTCAATTCTTTGGCGTTTTGTTCGGGGGTGGCTGCCGCCCATACGGATGCGACCACGCCTACGATCATAATGGCCACGAGTAGTGTCTTTTTCATTACGTCCTCCAATTTGTTATAAAACATCATCTATAGACTTCCCCATCATCCGGGGAGCATCTGCCTCTTATTTGGGAATCTCCAAGTACATCTTGTAGACGGTGTCCCACACATAGTTCTTGTAGCGCATGAATCCTTCTTCAAGTTTGGTTGCCTGGGTCCTGGGATACGGGAGGTCGATATTGACGATCTCCTTGATCTGACCGGGACGAGCACTCATGATTACGACCTTGCTGGCAAGAAGAACCGCCTCATCGACATCGTGGGTGATGAAGAAGACTGTCTTCTTCTCCTTCTCCCAGGTTTTGAGCAGGTCCTCCTGCAACTGTGCCCTGGTTTGGGCATCAAGGGCTCCGAAAGGCTCATCCATCAACAGTACTTCGGGATTGAGGGCATAGCCGCGCGCTATTGCAACACGCTGCTTCATACCACCAGAAAGCGCCTTGGGATAACTGTTCTCAAAACCAGTCAGGTTGACCATCTTTATATAGTGGTCGGAAAGCTTGCGTTTCTCCTCGGCTGTAAATTTCTGCATTACTGTGACGGTATTCTTCTTTCCCGAAGCATCGGTTTGTTCAACCTGGACCGGCTTGGGAATGAATTTCAACCCGTACTCGATATTCTTGCGGACCGTCATCCAAGGAAAGAGTGCATATTGCTGGAAAATCACCCCGCGTTCGGGAGCCGGACCAACGATTGGTTGACCATGCATGGTAACCGTTCCACTGTCAAACGTCTCAAGCCCTGCAATGATGTTCAGCAGCGTTGTCTTTCCGCACCCTGAGGGTCCGACAACACAGACAAATTCATTCTTTTCTATATCGAGTGTCACTCCGTTCAGTGCATTTACATTAGCACCCTTCTCGACCTTGTATTCCTTATGGACACCTTTGATGCTGATCAATACTTCTGCCATTTGCTTACTTCCACTTGGTGAGTTTCTTCTCGATGAGAAGGAGTATCTTGTCCAGGACGAACCCGATGATGCCGATGGTTATGATTCCCAAAAGCACTATCGATGTATCCATGAACTGCTGTGCTCCCTGGATGCGGGCTCCAAGACCGAACGTCGTACCTGTGAGCTCAGCTGCAATGAGGGTGGTCAAGCTTGCAGCCATTCCCAGTCGTGCACCAACCAGGATGTAGGGGAAAGATGCAGGGATGACGATATCAAAGAACAGGTCCTTGTCCGAAGCGCCGAAGGTATAGGCGGCCCTAATCAGGGTTTTATCCACTTCCTTTACCCCCTGATAGATGGTTACCACCATGACCAGGAAGGCTGCAACAAAGATAATGGTGTACTTCGGAGGCTCACCCAAGCCCATGGCAAGAATCACCAGCGGGATGAGGGCGATCGGGGGAATGGTTCTCATAAACTGAATCCACGGCTCAACGAGGTTTCGAACCGTCGGGTACCACCCCATCAGGAAGGAGACGGGAATGGAGCAGATGAAGGCGAGCCCGAAACCTACCAGCACCCTCTGCAAGGAAATGCTGATGTCCTTGAAATACCGACCATTTGCCATGGATTCGGCGATCAATGCGGCAAACACCTGCTTGGGACTGGCCAAGAAGGTATTGATTGTCGGAATAAGCGTAATGACAGCCCAGAGCAGAAATCCGCCGATGATGGAGACAACCATCAAGGTATACCGGTATCGCTTGGTTCCATCGGAGAAATCCTTCAGCTTGCGTGCTTTCTGCCTCGACTGTTCAGATGCAGTACTATCCATGCCGTTTTCCTTTCTTTGGCAATAATTATCGTGCAAATATCTGCCAATTAAGTGTAATATTTATCCAAATTTTTGGATTACCTACAATCCAATTCTATGGAAATTATTGCTTGAGATTTTGCATTTGTAAAGAAAAATCGAAACAAAAACACATTTTCTGTTGAAATATTTCTTTGACACATAACAAATGTAGCTCTATACTGTCCTTGGCTATCCAGAAAGCAATTTTTAGCCAAATATTTTTATGGCGGCACTATGAGCAGATACATATTTGTAAATTTGAAACGGTTTGATATCTCACCCTCACACGCAGGTGTCAACAGGCTTGCTCCGATACATACGTGGGCACCGATAATAGTGTCCTCCCTCGAGCAAGGCCTTGCACAGGTAACAGCTCTTCCGAATGACATGGTCTTTCCGCTTTTCTTTCCGGAAGCACATCTGCTTGGCGCCAGCCAGGCTAAGAATGTTGGGGCTCCTTTCCAGGTTGAGATAGGCTGCCAATCTGTACACACACAGGACACGATGGCCGGAGGCAACTTCGGAGCGTTCACCACGAGCCTTCCTGCCAATGCGGCCGTTGAGCTCGGCTGCAGCTGGACGCTGATCGGCCACAGCGAGCAACGTGCAAAACTTGCAGGCATGTATCAGCTTGCCGGTTGCGACGGAAGGCCGGCCATTCATCAGATTCTTAATCAACAAGTCCAACAAGCCTTGCAGGCGGGTTTGAAGGTGCTCTATTGCATCGGAGAGAAAGCTGACGAGGTGAACAAAACGGAAGAGGTGCTGACAGAACAACTGCAGCAAGGGCTCAAGGATGTCGATCCTTCCCGGATAGTGCTTGCCTATGAGCCGATATGGGCGATAGGACCCGGGAAAACACCGCCAAGCGCCGAGAAAATCCGTGAGATTGCGATTTTGGTAAAGAAGCTCTATAAAGCTCCCCTGGTCTACGGCGGTGGCCTCAAGAAGGAGAATGCAGCCTCCATTGGAGCAATACAGGAACTTGACGGCGGCTTGATCGCACTGACGCGATTCAGCGGAGAAATCGGGTTCTATCCCGAAGAATACTTGGAAATAGTACGTACCTACCTAGAAGGAGTAAACAGCATATGAAACTTTCTTTCGAATACGGCCAAGGCTTGATGGATGCCATCCTTCCCGATTCCACCGATGTGTTCATTCCGGGGGAGACAGTCCAAGACCCCCCTGTTCTTTCCGATATCGAGGGAGCCACACGAGAAGCTATTGCCAATCCAATGGGGATGAAGAGACTGAGCGAGCAACTCAATGCCGACAGCAAGGTCGCCATCATCTTCCCCGACCGTGTCAAAGGCGGCTTCCAGGCTGATTCACATCGTAAAGTCTCCATCCCCATCCTCATCGAGGAGTGTACAAAAGCCGGTGTCAGCGATCGTAACATCACGCTGATTTGCTCCAACGGCCTGCATCGCAAGAACACCAAGGAGGAGATCCGCTCCATCCTTGGTGATGCTATTTTCAATCGATTCTGGGATTTGGGACAAATCGTCAACCATGACAGCGAAGATTGGGACAACCTGGTGGACCTGGGCACTGAGGAGCAATACAACGCCCGCGTCATCATGAACAAGACAGTCTTTGATGCCGATGTGGCAATCTTGGTCGGTCATGCCTTGGGCAACCCTTACGGCGGGTACTCGGGCGGCTACAAGCATTGTGCCACCGGCATCACCCACTGGAAGTGCATTGGGGCACACCATAATCCCAGCGTCATGCACAGAAGCGATTTCGTCCCGGTAAGCACCAACAGCTTGATGCGTTCCAAGTTCGACGCCATCGGCAAACACATGGAACGAATGATGGGTAAGGATTTCTTCGTCTGCGATGCTGTACTGGATACCTACCAGCGTCAGATCGCTGTCTTTGCAGGCCAGGCCGACTTGGTGCAGCAGGCTTCATGGAAGGTTGCCGATAAACGCACATATGTCCACTGGGCTGAAAAAAAATACGATGTGATGGTCTTTGGGATGCCGCAGGCGTTCCATTACGGCAACGGCATGGGGACAAACCCAATTCTGATGCTTCAGGCTATTTCCGCCCAGATCATCCGGCACAAACGGATTCTCAGCGACAATCCGGTAATCATCTGCAGTTCTGCATGCAATGGTTATTTCCACGATGAGGAATTCCCTTCCTACCGCGAAACGTTTGAGCTGTTTCAAAAGAACTATGCCAATACACTTCCCGAGATTGAACGTTACGGCGAAGCAATGTCGATGCGCAAGGAGTATATCGATGCGTACCGCTACGGATACGGCTATCATCCGTTCCATGCATTCTCGATGATCAGTTGCGGTCACATTGCCGAGAAACAGTGTGCAGCCATTTACATTGTAGGAGCGCAGGAGCCAGGGTATGCCAGAGCAATGGGTATGAAAACACGCTCTACATTCGAGGAAGCCCTGCTTGATGCCCAAAAATATACAGGCTCCAATCCTTCGATCCTGGCTCTACCGAAAACTTTCAAGACGGCGAGTGTGCATTTGTGCATGAAGGGTTCCCAAGCAAGCGTAGCCGATGACATGTGCTGTCCATCCAGCCACTGAGCAAGGAGGAAAGAATGAGCGACTATTTCACGTATGGAGCAGCAGAACTTGCACAGCATGCCCGGATGCAGCTTACCATCCTCGATACTGCAAGGGATGTATTTCAGGCGATGGCCTTGGATATGGTTGCAACCATCGAGGATAATAACGCCCGCAATGAGAAGACGGTATTCATTGTTCCGGTCGGACCGGTGGGACACTACCCTCTCTTTGTAGAGATGGTCAACAAGAAGCGTCTGAGTCTGAAGAACGTGTGGTTTGTGAACATGGATGAGTACCTTGATGAAAAAGATGACTACCTGCCTCTCAACCACCGGCTCAGTTTCCGCTCCTTTATGAATGAACATGTCTATGAAGCACTCGATCCCGATCTGGTCATGCCCCCTTCGCAGCGGCTCTTCCCCGATCCTGCCGACCCTGCCGCCCTTGACAGGCAATTGGAGGCATTAGGGAAGAT
>WARQ01001717.1_pt1 | contig 21174 bp, 45 predicted proteins | sample 4769161 | NCBI WGS metagenome assembly WARQ01 (sample SAMN08893024, study PRJNA449175) | gut metagenome | isolation source: rumen sample fed with dry roughage | host: buffalo | place: India: Nagpur | collected 2016 | reverse complement strand
ATCTACATGATCACAGCTCATTTTTACGTTTACATCTTGATGCAAATCACACCATATTTTAGTTGTCATATAAGTACCTCATTAATAGTACACGTTTTTAAGATACTTCCCGGACCTTCTAGCCCCACTTTCGAACATTATCGATTAGAGCTAAGTTATTTTCTTTCTCTTGAAAAATGTGATTACGGCGCTCCTCGTTCAATTTAACAAAAGAGGCATATCGGTCGCACTTACCATGACAACCAACATACCTCTCTTTGCATTCGAAGCAAGGAACGTCAAGCTCTCTATAATTCAAGACGCTCACCTCTTCAAATATAATTTATTCTGCGCTATCTCCAGGCTCTTCGGATACTTCTTCCACCTCTACTGCTTCTTCAAAAGGCCGAAAATACATATTAGAGCTATTAATGCTATTAAATATGTTTCCAGTAAGTTCTTCTGAAATCTCATTTTGCCGCATTTCAGTTATAAGTTTCCGAACAAATCTTTCTAGCCTATCTACCCTGCTATCGTGATTAATGGACCTTACAAGAAGTAGTAAGAGCAGGGTGATTATGATAAACTGTAAGAACACCATCATTACCTCCGAATTATTCATTTTGTTTTAAAGGCCCATAGTATTACACCTAAAACTATACCAAATATAATTACTAATAAGTTTGGTTCAGGGTTCATCTTAGCGTCCCTCTCCAAACAATAGAGTGTTCCAGTAGGACATATTTCTCATGACAACTCTGGAATTCTTATTAGAGCCTCCATTTTGTCTTCCTGTGTTATAAGCGTAATATGCAGACTCTGTAACACCAAACTTCTTAACATATGCATCCATCTCATGGAATCCGCAGTCGATATTTTTGAAGATGTTCCAAAGATCATCCGTACATGAAATAAGACCTGCACGCTTGCAACTCGAAATATTACATGAGTTGATCTGCATCAGGCCTCTATCTGTAGTACCGTTTTTGTTATAATGAATTGCTGTACGTTTGAAATCTGACTCTAACTGAATAGCTCCAAGAATGAATGCATAATAGTTCTTAAAATCTCCGGTAGTCCTCTTGCACTTAGTCCAGATGTACTGCTGAACCTCTGCATCTAACGGAACTAACGAAGATACTGGACAATCATCGTCTGAATCCGGAACATAGATCTCTTCAATATTTATCTGTTGTTCTGTTTTAGTATCTGACTCAGGATCTGCATGCTTGATGACATTGACCTCGCTAGTATTTCCAGAAGTTTCATTACCTTCAGAAGAATTGCTGTTAGAATCATCACCAGGCTCAGAAGTAGGAACAAGATCCCCTCTGCCAGTAAGACCAGGATCATAAATGATAGCGGGAGCAGATGATTGTACACTCTCGTTACTTCCACCATCAGTAATATCAATAACAAAACTCTCATTAATACTGCCATTATTACCTCCCACATTAACAGGAGATTCTGCAACTAAAACCTCATCGGCATACGAATTGAAACTGCTTGCCTTAACAAAAATCATAAGCGCAATTAAGATGCCCATAACAATTATAGCAAAATACTTGATCTCCTGCTTCTCTCTTAGGTCTTTTTCGTTATTCAATTTTATCACCTCATAAATATAATTTAATATAGGAGTTGTTCGTGCAAAAACAAAAGAGCCTGAGATTTCTCCCAGACCCTTTCGTCATGCACTTCGATCACTCCTTTCCTGGATCACTCTTCTTCCTCGAAGTCCTCATCAGAGACCTCGTCCTGATCGTCCTCGTAAGGACCATCAACGTCGGTGTAACCATCGGTCTTGCGACCCTTGAACAGTGCCCATGCTGCTCCGCCAGCTGCGGCGGCTCCAACACCAAGCCCGATCAACAGGTTCTTAAGACCTCCGGACTTCTCCTTCGTCTCCGGTGCCTTCTGCTGCTCCTGATCATTAACTTCTTCAGTCTTGATATCCTTCTTCTTGAAAATATTCATTTCAGAATCTCCTTTCGGTCAGAATATAATTTACCGTGCTATTATACGGCTTGTATTTTCTGCGCCTGAAAGGATACATCTCCGAACACGAGCTTCTCATAGATCTCGCATTTAGCCTTAAGGACAGCAAGCTCGATCTCCTTAGCTTCAGCGTGAATCTCGATAGGCTTTACAACCTCTACTTCCTTAACGACTTCGACCGGGACTTCTTTTACAACTTCCTTCGTAACCTCAATGGGAACCTCTTTTATAACCTCTACAGGCTTTTCGATTTCCTTTGTTACGACTTTAGTCTGCATAGGAATATCCACTGAAAGTGCGTTAAGAAGGCAGGTCTTAAGGCATTCCTTCTCAGAGTCCTTAAGCTTCGCAATACGCTTCTCGAGCTTCTTTTCAGAAAGGTTTACCGGGTTGATGGTGGAAATATAATGCTTTCCGTTATCATCAGACCAGCGCATGGTATAATCCGGTTTCATGAACGGAGTCTTTTCCGGATAGACCATATATCCGATGCAGATCCCTTCCTTTGCGGAAACCACCAAGAAACCTTCCTGACTATCAACCATCTTCTGGCAAGTCCAGACCTCACCGAAAGACTGAACCATAGGATATTTGCCATTGCTGGAGCTCTTCATAATGTTTGCGATCGCTCTGCCTGCAGTTCCGTCCGGGTAACCTTCGTGATTCTTCATCTCTGAATATACCGCCTTTTTCTTCTTTTCAACCCAGAAATACTTGACATTGCTTGTCTTACCTTCGGTCTTAAGCTCCTCAGGATACACCTTACGGATCTTCCAGATCTCAGCCTTGAAATCACCATCAAAACCGGTGCCTTCAAGGATCTCTTTCTTAGATACAGGATTCTTTGCCTTCTTAATAAAATCCAATACTTCCATTCGCTTACTCCTTTTCTTTGAAAATATCTGATTTAACTTCAACCATCTCAAAAATCTCGTCACCAGCCATCATGAAGTTAAGATCATACTTCTGAGCGTCCATGAGTACGAGATAGTACTTGATGAGCCTTTTGAAATAGGAATCAGGATACTGCCCGCTATCCTCAAATCCCATCTCAATAAAAGAAGTAATGGCCTGCGTAGTCTTCTCGATTTCACGAGCTCTTAGCGCAAGCCATTTTCTTTTAGCGGACTCATCTTCAAAACCCTTGTCCCGCCGATATAAAACTTTGTAATTCCAGCTCTTAAGGTCTGGATACATTGTCTCAAGCTTTCTCATAATAGCTGAGAGCTTGATTACTGAGGTTTCTTTAACCATCCATTTTTACTCCTTTCTTTGGATAAATATAAATTTGCATAAGCAATAGGAGCACAGGGACTCGAACCCTGGACCGTCCGGTTATGAGCCGGATGCTCTGACCAGCTGAGCTATGCTCCTTAAACGCTATCCTCTGTCCTTCTCCCTGTAGATAGCTCGTTCCCACCTGCATTTTTTGTTAACATGGTGTGCCTTCACCCTTTGACTAGCAGGAATCCCCCTAAAACAAATAGAGGCATAGTATTTGTCAGTTCACTGAACGTCGCAATACTACGCCTCCGATATAAGACTTGTAATTTTTACGAATCGCCAAAAATCATAGGCTCTACTTCTTTATAAAGCTTTTCAAATTCAGCTTGCGTTTTTATCGCCTGTTCGATATCTTCTTTGGTAATATTCATAGAGACCTGAAGTTCATCCATTGCCCTTGAATACGACTCAACTTTCTTTTTAAGTTCTTCTGTTTGAGCACTACTAGCTTCAAGCTCCTTAAGCATTTTTGTAAGCTTGATATTGTAATACGTAAGACTAACGAGTAAACCACCACAAAATAAAGCGCAAAATTTCAATACATTATTCATCTTTTCGTTCTCCATAACTGCAAAAGCTATCTTCCGATGTGTCTCTGTTTAATCCATCAGGATTTCTGCATTCAACCCAACTATCTGTTACTCCGTTTATAACGTCAAAAAATCTATGCCCGAAAACGCAATCCTTACACCGGACGACTTTTACGAACTCGACTTCTTTGCCATGCTTTGTGTGAAATGTAACCGCACTAGTGTTGTCCATATCGACATCATAAATCGTGTCCAAATCTTCTTCGGTCAGTGGACTATTCAACGTAATTGTGAATTCCATCTTCTTACTCCTTCATTCCCGTATACCTCATCATTTTTGCATCACAATGCGGGCATGTGTGAAAGTCACGAATAAAGTCGATGTTCTCCAGACCATAGTAATTGTAATACCACGGAATGTGGAATTTGCACTCTGAACAATACCACCCGTCCGCTCCGTCTTTTTCTCCATACACCCATTCGGCTGTTTTCCGTGTCAATTGCGTATCTGCGGATAAGGCTTTGATGGCTATATCAACAGCTTTACAAAGATCCTCAAAGCAGCTTGAAGGATAATTACGTTTCAAAACGTCAATAGCATCCTGTCTGCTTATCGTGTCACCGACATTTGTGTCGCAAACATCCGAGTTGCCATATCTGCCCATCACCAAAGCGCCTCCCTGATATGAACGACGGTCTTTAAAATCTCTTCTGCTTCATTTCGCTGCCGGTTAATTGTAATCTGCATTGATTCGTCCTGCTTGTCACGTACTTGTCCATCTGCAAGTTTCTTTCCGCACACTGCAGAATCAATTGAATTGACCTGATTTTCAAGTTCAGTCAATATCGCATCCATATTTTCTAACATAGATTTAATCGTTTCTTTTGATTCAACTGGCACAGAACAATTTTCGTTATAACTCATAATTATTACTCCTTTCAAAACATCAATGAATACAATAAACTCCTTCATCGAAAAGGAGCTTTTCATTAATTTCCATTGCATCTAACTTCCTTTTTGAAATTCCGGATTCTTTTGGAAGATAGAGATTTGCTTCTTTGTAGACCTTATCGATAGCTTCTTTCTTACTTGAAGCTTTAACAACCCAGTAGCATCCCCAGTTGTTAATTGGTGCATCCTCGTTCTCGACTAAATAATATTTAGGCATTTTCTAGAACCTCTTGCTTGGTAAAACTATCCATAAGGTCATCTTTAGATCCATTTGATAAATTCTTTAAACGCTTCGTATTCATTTAGGGTTAATGGGCAAGGAGTATCGATCGTTTGCCCAATCCAATTAGTATCGTCATTAACGAAGTAAGAAAATATCAACCAATCTCCTACATCCTCGTCGCGCCTATGGTCTTCTATAACAACCTCGTGAATGTCCCCATTATCTTCAGACTTTCTGAATACCATGTAACCAAGTCTGTCATAAGATTCGAGATTGTCTCCTTCTGGCTCAAAACCTATATCGCTCACTAATACCTTTAGAGCTTTCTCGTATTTTGTCATCCGCTTACTCCTTTCAAACAAGCTTCTCGCCGCAGAATGGACAATACCTGATTGGAACATGCGCATCAATCAGCTCTTCCATCTTATCTCCGAGCCAAAGGCTAATATAAATTTCCGGATTGTCATCGCCCCCGAGAGTAAGTGCCCCATCGATGGAACTGATAATTATGCCATTAGGACTTTCAAGATTTTCCTCGAAAAAGAATTCAAAGTCCTCATCTTCGTTTTTAGCTTTGTTGCAATAAGAACACATAGTTTACTCCTTTCTAATGCCTGTCTCTCCATGACTACAAAAATCATCTTCACTTGTTCCGCCATAAACCCAACCAAGACATTTAAAAAACAGTTTTCCATCTTCGTCAGTACCGCTGTCAAAATATTTACAGTCCTTGCACCGCACCAACCTACCAATTTCACTCCAAGTCCGTACAACCCCACGTTCATCGTGATGAAAAATTACTATCATCTCATTCGCCATTATTCACCATCCATTCCGTTTTGCCTGTTGTAATATGCTTGCAGAACTCTAAAAGATTCCATAGTAATAATTACAAGATTGCGCTTGCGGCAATATTCTGTGACGATTGTCAATTCATCTGCGGACGGCAGCGCCTCAACACTTGTATATCGTTTGCATGGAAAGTGTGGGCATACAGCTTGCACTGTGTCGCAGTTATCGCAAAGCGTATTTAATGCCGCCTGTCTGCTTATCGTGTCGCCAACATTTGTGTCTGGAATGTTTGGCTGTACAGATGAATTTGTTGCCTCACTTACTGGGAAAAAATCTATTAAAACTATCTTCTTTCCGCCCTCATACCAATCCGATTTCCATACAAAAAATCCATCTTCTTCCCAGTCAACCATAAACAATTCATTTGTTTCAACACCATCAATATCAATAACAGCAATTATATCCTCTATAACAGTTATATTTTCCCGTATATACCTTCCTATTGCACTATAAGGGTCTTGACCGTAAGGAACTTCAAACATCGGCTCTCCTTTCAAGCAATAAACTCTAGGATCGCATCTTCAGGATTAGACTCAACCCAATCCCACTTTTTAGTCTTGCGGTTGTATCTTTCGCCATAGACTACATGATAGCGACCATCTTCTCCGTAAAAGCATACGGAATATGCCAGAACAGATCCCTGAGGTCCATGCCCAAGAGAATCTGTATGAGCATGTGGGAAGTCTTCAGAGTAGCACTGGACTTCCGGAAGCATCTCACCCTTACCGTTCTTATAGAAATTCCATTTATTAGAATATCTAAAAGAATCCTTAGGCTTTCCAACATTTGTGATCTCGTCACCGGTTCCTTTCGGATAAAGATACTTGTCCGGACGACGATCCTTAGTTTTGTTTACACGAACCTCATGGGTGTCTTTTAAGAGTTCACGCAATCCATTAAAATATTCGCTACACTTTGCCTTCTTTTCTTTAAACTCCATTCCTTACTCCTTTAAATTTCATACTCACTAATATTGATAAGCATCATGTATAATCCTCTGTCAGCAGGCCCAATACTATATCTCATTAAATTGTCATTTTCAGTCTTTTCTCCGAGCCTTCCGTCAAACAAACCAGATAATATGGTATTCGTTCTATACATTTTTGAGTAATCTTCTATTGTGTCTTTTGCATATTTAATCGCTTCGTCTTTGTCTTTTGCAACCTTCTGATTAGTATGCATTAGTTCGCTAATTAAATCCGGTTCAATCAAACTATGCGAACTAAATTCATCAATAACATAAACTTTCACCTACTCCTTTACTCCTTTCATTTTTAAAATATAATTTACCCGAAACACCCGCAGATGGAATCGAACCATCATACCAAGAATCAAAGTCTTGTGCCTTACCGTTTGGCCATGCGGGTAGGTGGGGAGTGTCTTATCCTGGTTTCATCGATAACCGTTTCACCAGTCACGCCGTAGTCTAGAATACTAACGCACCAGCATCCAGGCTCCCCATAATAATTACCGCCTGTAACGGATACTCATTAACCATCCATTCTTGCGCCGCAGTTCGGGCAGTACTTCGTCTTATAAACGCCGTAACTGTCACAATATGAACATACTGGCAGTTTTGCTCTGAAAAGGTTGTGCCATGTCATCACCCATTTCCCATGCCGTACTGGTTGAACATCTGCGGATGGCGCTGTATCCCTAATCAAATGAATCATGCGATTTGTGTCAGATTCTGTATCGAGCTTAATCCACCCCTCTTCTATGCACTCTAGTAACCATTTTCTACTAATATAATTGTCCATATTTTCTCCTTTCATATTGTCAGCTAATGCACTCACGTCTGAGCATCGGAACTGGAGGCGAGCGGGTTTCCCACTACTAGCCTGTAATCGGACACGCCAATCATGCATTATTTAATCCTCACTTTTCTTGCCTGTCACGGAATTGCACCGTGCGTGGTATCTCCGCAAAGATACCGCCCTGACAGCACAGGCAACCAACTGGTCACGCCAGTCGATTAACGTCTCAGCTTGATTGCTGAGTCCTTTGTCAGCTAATGCACTCACGTCTGAGCATCGGCACTGACCCGAATTAAACCTGAGTTTGCATCGGTTGGATGCATCCTTCTGCTTGCAGACACCCTATCATGGGCTGACATTGTCGGATGCAGAGCCGTTCGCATTATTTGAGCCTCACTTATCTGCTGTGAGCAAGGATTTGCACCTTACATGATTTTCGCCTGTATACTCAGCTACCTTCTCCCGATAATTTGTCAGCTACACAAATTTGTGCGTTTACCTATTCCGCCACCACAGCACTGGGAATGTCAGGAATCGAACCTGAATCTTCCGGATCTGGCTCTACTGTGTTCTGCCATTAAACTACATTCCCGTTCGCAGCATTTAAAAAGCACATAGGATCAGATTTCCCTAAATGTGGGCCTCTACGTACGAAACCATACGATTCTCTTACCTATGTGTGAAACTCAATGCTACTGTTAATAGTTTCAGGTTGTAGGATTTTATGCGGTCTACCCATGAAGACCCTGGACTCGAACCAAAGATTATTGCAAGATCCGCCTTTCTTACAATTCATGCACTACCGTTGTGCTACCTTCATGGCCATCAAGCTTAGTCAGGTGTTGTTTTTACTGCATGAATAAATGATCAACCTATCTTTTGATAAATAAATGTGAGCGGCAGAGACTAGCTTTGGAGCCTTACTTCCTAAAACTAGCACGGCCTGTTCGACTAAGCCTAATGTAGATTTAACTTACTTTACTCTTTGACCACCTTCACCTGCCCCCTGGAGTTTATGCAGGAATTTCGTTAGGTCATGACTCCTAAACGGGTACTGTTTTCTGCTGTACATTCTAGCATGGCGTGCGTGCCACCGGTCTCTCCCAAAGTCTAGCTGCAGCAACTTCGGGTTAATCTTGAGTAAATATAAGTTAAACTCGTGGGTAGAGATTTGCACTCTACAGTTGATTTACGCTTTACCTATTCGGCCACCACGAGCATCTCTTCGCCATCTGAAAGGAGGTGACATAAGTCAAAAAGTGTAATTGGCAAAGAGATTGGGAGGAAAAAGATGGACATATCTCTTTATCTGATGAACACAAAAAACAAAAGTAACCCACAAACCCTTATGCAAAAGGAGACACGAAAAGCTCAGATAAAGAGAAAAGAGAAGGCTGGATTCGAACCAACACTTCTGATGTCACCACCAGCGCTCTAACCATTTGAGCTACTTCTCTTCTATATATGAGGTGTAATTTACGCGGCTTCTTTGTAGATCTTGATGAGTTCATACCTTCCGCCATTGATTACTTTCAGCATCATCTCCACTGGAGCCATGCCGATAGAACCAACAAGCTGCTGGAAGGTTGAAGCGGACTGACCAGATACGAGCTGGACGCCTTTACGGTTAGAATCCGCATGGAACACATCATGTCTGGACTCTACGTTCCAGAATATAATGTTCGGGATCTCGTAACCTGCGTCAGCGTACATCTGCTTCATCTGATCGTAGAAGGTCCAGTCTTTATCGCCGCAGTAATCAATCTCCATATCAGAAATGACGATGATAGACTTCACCATCTCCTCTGCAGGAATCTGATTTTTTGTAGCAATATTAAGGACCCTTTCGAAAGCCCTTTTAAGGTTTGTGTTACCGCCCCAATCGTTCATATCGATCGACTGAAGCTTTTGAACAAGAGTGTCGCCCTTTAGTCTATGGACCTTAGAGTCAATACTGAAGCTCATGAAGAGATTATGATATGCTCCGGTGTTTCGCTCTGCAAAGTAAATTGCGAGGCCAAGAGCAGAGTTCATCGGTCTTCCGTCCATCGAACCTGAAGTATCCGCAATAACGATTGCATTTGTTCCAGGTTCAACGTAGTTTGGAAGAGCTTTCCACTGAGCCTCAACAACTGGATCCTCCTTGATTGTCGCGCCATCCCATCTGTACTCAAATACCTTCTCGACAAGGTCATACGGATAAAGTGTAGATGCGTGGATCGTAGCTTCACCCTTTTCAACAGACTTAAGGTACTTACCAAAGCCTTCGAAGTCATGACGACCGAAAGCATGGCGGTAAAGCATCATCGCTCTCGAAGGAACTGCCTCGTAGTTGATCTCACTCCAGCGTCCAGTGCTCATCTTAGCCTCAAGTACATCAATGTACTTTCTAAGCTTTCTAAGCAGGCGCTTGAAATCGTACACAGAGTATCCGAGTTTCTTTGCAGTAAGGATACCGAGAGCTCTGGTATTAGCAGAGGATGCGTCCGGAGTCTTGATCCACTTTGCAAGAAGGCTGCATGACTGGTTATTTGCCATAAGATCAAGGTCTGAAATAAATAAGGACTTCATATATTTCCACATGTCGTCCTCGAGTCCTGTCCCAACCAGAGAGTACAGGTCGTCAAACCTTCCATAAAAGCCGATAAGAGGAATGTTCCACTTAATAGCTTCCGGGTGCTTATCTGCTGCATAGCGAAGTATCGTTCTGAAAGTCTTTCTCTCTCCAAGACCGCCCCGGACATCACGGCTGTAAAAGAGAATCTTTGTTGCAAGAAGAGAATCTTCCTGATAAGCCTCTTCAAAAAGCCGGCAGACTCTGATGTCATCGGTATTTCTTAAAGCACCAATGGTCGAGAAGAGATCAAGGCATGCTTCACCGGTAGTGTTAAGAGCTACTGCTCCATTCTCTGTAAGAGTCCATCTAGACTCGTTTTCGAGAGCTGCTGCAAATACGTTTCTTTCCATGACACTTTTCTCCTTTCATTTTTCGCTGTTAGTGTCAAAAGTTACAGGACGACATATTTTCCCGTTAGCTGCTTATAAAATATAATTTGCTGTAGTCGTCCCAATTAGTTACATGACGGTTGAGGCTTGTCGTTCCTCGAAGAATCTGGTAACAAAAACACCTATGATTTGCTGTGCCCGTCACAAAGATAAAAGGAATAGTAGTTGCCATGATTCATGATTGTCCCTAAGCGGAAGTCTTAGTTGCTGTCAGAATCACTTTCTAACTACTATTCCTTTTCACGCAGATAACAGGATTGCGTTAGCATGTTTAAACTCTTGCCAGAGCTTTTGCTGATACTTGTTCAAACCGTAGTCTGAAGTCACCAGCTATTATCTCTAGTCATTCATTTAATCATTTGCTGTTTCAATCCCATCTGCATTATAGGGCTTGTATTTCTTGCGAAATATTACTCGCCTCCTTCTTCTACCTTTTTCTTAATAAATTCACAAACTCTCTCAGTTGAGTGGCCATCGCAAGAACCAGCTGTCTTCTTGATACATTTCCTCTCAACCTCAGTAAGCCCATCAGCCTTCCTTAAAATATCAATGAGCTCCTTTTCATTAACTGCGTATCTTGAAGAATACTCATACGGATAATCAAGGTACATGCCACGAGAATCCAAATATCCACGATTCTTTTCGAATAAAACTGCAGGCTTTCCAAGCAAATATCCATCGAGCATTATCGAACTATAATCTGTAATTACGACGTCACAGTCAATAAGAAATGGGGCAGATGGTAAGTCATTAGATATCTCTATCACATGCCTATAGTAGTTTTTAAGCATCTTTCTCATCAGCATATGTGGCTTTACGACAAATACCTCATCGTCGCTAAGAACCGAATCGATGTACGTAAAGTCTATTTCAGGAAATCCAGGATCTGATTTTCCTCTAAATGTCGGAACGTAAAGGTAGGCTCGCTTTTTACTAAGCATTGTGCCTCCATCTCCTTTAGACTTTCCAAAATAGAAATCGGTTCTAGGCATACCAAGAGCAAAGACTTTTTCCCTATCAACCCCGAGCTGCCTTGCTGAAATATCAATCATCTCTGGACTGGTGGTTATTACTGAATCAAGAAGCTTATACTCATTTTCTTTTACGTACCCGTTCTTTTGATCAAGATAGCTCTTCTTTCCGCCGCTAATTCCATGACCAACCAAGATAACCGGGCTATGTGCCTCAGAAAGCATCTCGTCAGTGACGATTAGAGCATAGTCACTTTCTTGTATCTTTTTACTGGTTCTTCCTCTAAGCTGTGTGAAGTCTTTTATACCAGAATATCCATTAAAAATGGCGGAAATGTTCTCTGCCCTCTCGATTGGCCTGCTAGATGCGAACAATACTTTTCTCGTTTTCAATATTTTTAAAAACCTCCGCGTTAAAATATAGCTCTACAGTATCAAATAGATATCCGCACTTGTTACATCTATGCCTTCTCATACGATAATCTGAAAAATCATTCATTGTATCCGGAAGACCTTTGAATTCTTTCGTGACTCTGTTATACAGTTTTGACCTTGACGTTATGATCTTGGTACTATCGCTCTTACACATTGGACACTTCATCTTTTGCTACCCCCGGACCAATAGTTTCATCTCTCCAAGCCTTGATCTTCTGCTCCTGGTCATCAGTCATACCAACATCTTTAATAACAACGTCACCATTTAGATGTTTTATGAGCTGGTCTGCTTTAGCGCTAACTCCAAATCTTATGAATAATGTCCTTCTAAGATCTGATAAGTATCCCTTATACTGTCCAAGAACTATGGTCTTTTTCAAAACTTTCCAACCTCCAATCCTAAATCCTGCGGTGTAAAGGCCTTCTTCTCATCACCTTTTAAGTCCATACCAGTCTGATTATTGATAATTTCGCAAATATCAGCTTCTGTTATATAGCCTTTAAACATCATGAGAGCTACTATCTTATCCTCGACAGCATCCGTCAAATATTCTACTAAGTTCAAAATACTGCCTCCTCATCAAATTCTATGCTGGCAATTGGCTTATCAATCCATCTATCAAGGTCTTCACCAAGAGCCATCATTATTTCAGCTTTCTTATCTTGTTTCAAATCATCTAAAAATATGTAAATAATCATGACCAGAAGCTACCTTCCTCTATTTTTTCAAGAGTCTTATTGTCAATCGGTGAATCCTCGACCGTGATTATATGAACAGTGCGATCCTCATCACATTCCGGATCTTTCCTATCCTCATAATGCTCCTGAAAATCTATCCACGGAAGTAGACCACTTTCCCAGAACATAGAGTCAATCCAGAAGTATTTATGGTCGATATCATTGTATTTGACCCCTAAATAATCTTTGAGAAGCGCAACATCAATGATTCTTCCTAAAGCAAAGTCTCTGTTTACAGCATAAAAGGCTGATGTAACTCTCTGAGGATTCGAATCAAACTCAATCGGTGGTATCTCGTCTACTCCAAGATCAAGACGGTATCTCACATATAGATCATCGTAATATTCATCTTCCTGATCGACTATTCTCGGATAACATATTCCTGGGCCTTCAACTTTTACCTGCTCAAATATCTCCTTTTCCTTTTCTTCTCCAAGGATCTCTTTGACTTTTCCTCTGTATTTACTAAACGCCGCTCCGGACCCTGTTGCTAGTGTAGCCAGCCTTGCAATATCTTTTGCTGAAATCTTATGAGAAGCTATTGCCGCACCTGCAGAAAGTAAAGCTGTAAGAGAGACTAAAACGTAGCACTGCCATGTTTCTTTTACATAAAGCTTTATTTTCTCTTTCGGATCTTCTGGGACATCTTTTAGATCCCTCATAATGCGCTCGGCTTTCATTCCTGCCCGTACACCAAGGATAGCTGTGCCTATAACTCCAACAACAGATATTGAAGTAAATATAAGTGCTGTGTGCTGCTTTAAATTAAACTTCTTCATCTTTAACCTCTTCCGGATCTTCTATCTGGACGCAGATGATATGCTTGCCATTAAACAACGTGTATTCATTACCTTCTCTGATACCAAGACAATCTGCGTCAGAATCGTTTGTTATTACTGACTTTTTAAAATCAAAAGTTCCACCATCTGTATAAACAGTCACTTTTGAGCCCCTTAAAAACTGCATTCTTACTCCTTTCATAAAAAGAAAAAGACCAGCAGAATATAATTTCCACTGGTCAATTACCTCACGAAGCTTTGAAGCCGATTGTTCGGTCTTCATCATCTTCGGAAGCAAATGTTTCTTTAGCGACTTTCGCCCCTTCAGCCACGCTTTCTAAAAATCCGACGCCAAAGGTTTGCTCTCGCCTCTTGCTGTCGATCAAATCGTGCAGCACATTGGCGATCGTAACTCCGGTGTCATACAATAGTATGAACGTAAGCCATGGGTGTTTCATGCACCAATCCTTCATATATGCCTCCTTAATGAAATATAATTTTCATCGCTTCATTATAGGACTTGTAATTTTTACGAAGCTTTGGCCATATACTTTTTTATGGTCTTGATGACATCCTTAAGTTCATCAATATCAGAGTACTTATCAAGAAACGAGTTAAGCTCTCTCCGTGCCCGGATCAAAACTCCTGCTCTGGATTCCTCATTTGAAAGAGCGTCCTCGATGTTCATATAGACACCTTTAGATCTTTCAGGATTGGTGTTGATGAAAGCTCTTACCTTTTTAGGAGGCTGGTCATCTTCAGATTTCATAGTTACCTTAAGGCAGCTGAGAACAACTTTTGCCTGCTGTAATCTCCACTGCTCACCTGCAACCTTATCGTCCCACTCAAAGAGCTCATGGATCATTGAAGACTTAGCTCTGGCAGTTTCTACTAAAGCATTAGCAGTTACAGCTCCATTTCTCTTTTCGATTTTCTCGCATTCCTCGCCAACGATACTTGCTGGAACCGGAAAGTTATAATTTTCCCAAGAATATTCGTATACCATAACCTACTCCTTTCAAATATAATTTGCCTGCCATAGCAAGCCCAACCTATACCGCAACATAACATGCCAAAACTCAACCGACCTTGCCTGCCAAACCATACCTTACCGAAACAAACCTCAGCGAGCCTTTCCGTACCTAACCATACCTGCCAAAACTAGCCTCCCGCACCTAGCCTCAACTTTCCCAAACTAGCGTAAACTTACCTGAACTTGCCTGCCATAACGCACCTTAGCAGACCAAACCGCAGCCAAACGTGCCTCAACATACCAGACCTGCCAAAAAGAAACAGGATCAGCATTTTGAATTACTTCTACTTTGCTGATCCATACCATAACCAACATCACCTCAACATACATCACCTCAACGAAACTCAACTAACCTCGCCGAAACTGCCAAGCAATACCCTGCCAATGCTCACCTGACCGCACCAGACGATGCCACAACTTACCATTCCTGCCAAAACCTGACTAACCGCAGCGCACCATAGCGGACCGGAACATACCGTACACTAACGTACCTTGCCTGCCAAGCTCTGCCTGACCATGACAGATCTCACCATAACTAACAACAACTCACCTCGCCTGCCAAACCTGAACTCAACCTAACAGACCTCAACTAACCTCACCTCATCTCACCTAGCCTGCCTTATACGGTTTCTACGTGGAACCTTCCGAAGATGCCGTCTCTCTCAGGTCTCCACTCACCAAGACCGCAGCAATATCCACCGGCGTTGATACAGTTGATGATCTGCTCCAAAGTCATTCCGCCAGAAGCATTGTATTCAAGGATAAAGTCCATATACCAGTCCTTAAACTCTGCTCTGTATCTGATATCAGCGGTTCCCATGCCGACTCTTACCATGTCTTCACGAATCTCAGGAATTGAGCCCTTAATCTCTCCAAGATCTCCATACTCGGACTCAAGGAAGTAGGTTCCGCGAAGCTCCATCTGGTTCTTTACCCACTTTAGTCTGTACGCAGCGGAGTTTGCAGCCTGCTTGATTGCTCCTACCGGAAATCCCCACTTTGCATCCTTTTTAACAGCCTTCGCAAATTCTTCCGGAGTCGACTTTGAAGGCTTCTCAGTGATCCAGTACATGGAGTCCATGAAATCGGCAAACGGATCCTTCTTTTCCTTCGCCTTGGTCTTGGTAACACCGGTCTGATTATCGAGCATCATCTTCTTAGCCTTATCGCTCCACGCATGAACGATAAGCGGAGTGTCGCCAACGATACGAATGTTTACCTTCTTAATATCAAGAGGGGTAATGTTAACAGTAGTCTCAGTCATTTTTGCCATAAATTCTTACTCCTTTTCTTTTGAAATATAATTTGCCCGGTTCAATATTCAGTTGTAAATCTATATTTAAGCCTCTTCGTACTTGATGGGCTTTCTGGAATCAATATTCCAGCCCTGAGTGAGGCACTCATTGCAAGGATCGTCGGTTTCCTTCACCTTGCTATACTTACAGATCCTACAATACTTGTAATAATCAGCTTCCTTAGTTCTAGTATCCATTTTGTCTCCTTTAAAACAGCTTCATCAGACTATCTAAGTCACACCCGAAAATCTTTGCCATCTTTTTTAAATTGTATAGGTAAGGATTATTCTTACCGTTGATCCACGTATATACAGTCTTTACAGATACGTCCATTTTGTTAGCGAATTCTGTAATAGACATGCCGATACGTCTAAGCTCCTTAATTAGTGTTTGCCCAAACACTTTTAATCGTCAGCCTCCTTTAGTTTTTCAAGCTCCTCTTTTACGATTTCTCTTGTGTCATCTCTGACCCTCTCTTCATCCAGGATTGAACTTATATACATTAGTACCAATCCTGCTAAAGATAATAGTGCTTGCTTTGGTGTCGGTGTCTTAAACTTCATTCCCACTCCTTTCTTAAAACGAGAAAGGGGCAGTATTTCGAATTTCTCTACTCTACCGACCCTTTCAAAGTACAGATCAAATTGCCTTCAATTCCTCATTGAAGGAATAATCTTCAACCACTTCCAACGAAGCTGCTACAAATTTGGATGTAAGCCACTTCCGGAATCTCTTACATTTGAACCATACTGCCATAAAAGCAGCATAGATCGCCATGATAACTCCGAACGACATCATCCAAGCTTTGAAAAAGCTCATTGTCATCTTTTTATAGTCCATATTACCTCCATATAATCAAATTAAATTTTATCTGCATTATAGGAGTTGTATTTTCTACGAAAAGGTGTTTCTCGCTCCGCTCGAATCCACGTCTACTCACGGTCGTTCGTTGACAAAAGAAAAGAGGTCAAGAATAATCTCAACCTCGATTACACTCACCTCTTTTTCATCAGCCAACCTATTAACAACCCGATCCCAATGAACGGGGCTACTCCGATTGCAATGTCTAATGCGATCAACAGGACTCCACCTGCTACTGCACCAACGGCTACAATACCGCCAGCTGCAATTGCAAGCAAGACTCCAAATACCAATATTATCAAACAAAATGTAATCATAATGCCTCCTATTGAAATATAATTAATTATTAACATGTCTGCATTATAGGAAGTGTATTTCTCACGAAAAAGAAAAAGGGCTTTATTCAAGTCCTCTTTGTTTCTCTTTAAACTCCACCCAGTCTAATACTAGGTAAGCTATTATTGTCATCATTAATGCAATAATAACCATAATACACCTCCTACTAAACTACATATAGTTTAATTCCTATTATAGGAAGTGTTTTTTATACGATAAAAAGAAGTAGGAGCCGTATTGACCCCTACGCTTCCCCTTTCTCATTCAAATTCTCATTTTATCCGGCACTGTTGATTATTAACCAAAGGCCTATTGCAACTAGTATAAATCCTGCTAACAACTAACCACCTCCTATATTATGATAATCTAAACAGTTTACCATTATAGGAGATGTATTTTATGCGTTAGAAGTCATCATAATCATCATCGTCATCTTCGTCTTCGCTATGGAACCCATCGCCGTAACCCGGATTAGCGAGTGTCACTGTGAATCCATCATCGTCAAATGTTACGCAGGATAACTTCTTTCCAATCTGATCATGTATATCGATCTGATACAATACGCAGCCAATCTCGTCATCATCAAGACCGTCCCAATCAAAATCACCAATCTCATCAATAAAGACTTGTCTGTAATACATGCGCTTTACTCCTTATTCAGTTACAATTGTTTAACTGGGTGAGTAAAAAGTATAACATGTATTATGAATAAAAACAAGACCACCAGTATTTCTACCAGTGATCTTTTTGCATTAGTCGTTACAACTAAAGACTTTCTTAAAATTCTCAAAAGCCTGAACTATGACAAGCTTAATCCTTATTTTGCTATTACCGCTTCCATTTTCACCAATGGATTTAAGAAGCTCAACATTTTTCAATGCGGCTTCACTCAGCCCATAAAGGTATAAAGAAACAGTGCTGTAAATAAGAAAAGCCTTTAATACTGTTTTAAACTTTCTCATTTTACACCTCCTTGTTGAATCACAACATTTGCTATTATAAGGAGTGTATTTTTCACGCAAAGACAAAAAGAAAAGCGGGAGTAAATCCCGCGATTCCTTTATACAACTCTAAGATTTCTCTTCTCAGGGATAACGAACTGAATCGCTTCTCTCTGTTCGAACATCTTACCCATGAGCCACAAAGCTTTTGAGTTACCCTTTAGTGTGCAGACAGCACCGATCTCAGTGCCATCAGATTCCAATACCGGAACCTGGTAGATCACCTTGAACAGGTTGTGTCTGTGCATAAAACGCGCAACCTTAAACCTAAGTCCATTGGGCTCTATTTTTACCGTTAAAATGCCTTTCATTTTTTTGTCTCCTTTCAGAACAAATCCAACTGTATCTATTCTATAGGATGTATTTTTTACGCAAAAAACTGCCCATTTTGAATTTTTATAGGTTTTCTAGAGAAAAGTCTTTGAGCTTTAATTTCTCGATAAGAGAAGTGATCTTATCGAAGTCTCCATAATACTTATCGAAGTACTCATGGCGCTTCATTTCATCATTTCCGTACCAATGCTTGGTTCCTGCAAAATGGACAACAGCTGGGTCTTTGGTGTATCCAGTAACAAAGGTCTCGTTGTATCTTACCGGAAGCTCAACAGCTGTCTCAGAGCCATATTTATTCCAGACATCCTGATCTATGTACTTAAACTCCTCATTATTTAAGTCTTCGATTATATCATCGTCAACCTTGTCTGCACGAATTTTATCAAGGTTGAAAACAGCCACCCCGATATTATAGTATTTACCCTTAAGGTCGAAATTCTTAGGCTTGTACTTTGTAAGATGCTCCGGAACTGCTGCAAAGTACGCATCAGAAATGTCTGTATCCCAGATTGGTTTTAAACTATCTGTGACAACTGTATCTACATCTAGCTGGATTATCTTGTCGAGATTCTTGAAAACCTTGGCATACATTACTCTCATAAGAGAAAGGTATGTATATTTCGTTCTGAAATTAGGACCAGTCTTATCAAACCATCTCTGATCAGCCACATTGATAAGTACACATTCTGGCGGAAGAGCCGGAAGATGCCTTGGAAACTTATCATCTTCAATAAACATGTAAATCTTATCCACATCATTATGCTCAAGCAAAGATATAATAGAAGGATAGACATACGGATACAAATTTCTTGACGCTGAGTAGACTACTTTCATAAAAACCTCCTTGAAAGTAAAAAGTAATAGGAGCCGTATTTCAGACTCCTATCCTTAGCAATTACTTTTAAGCCAGCCTTAATACTTTGGCGGCTTAGGTCCGTTACTTAACATCCTGTTTGGAGGGATATTCCCTTCATGATCATAGAACATGCAGGTCTTTCCCCACCAAACATAGACGACCGAAGTAATGACTCCAACGATCACTCTAGGGTCTGTCAGGTTCTCGAAAATCTTCCTGCAGATGTCCTTGAAAGACTCCATCTTAGTCTTTTCATCTTCACCGCAGATCTCTTTTCTGAGAGCTGTCAGCCTCTCAAGTGATTCGAGAGCATTCTTATAGTCCTCTGTATCCGGCGAGTAGCTCTGCATCGACTCGATCACCGAAGCTATCTCCTTATCCAAAGGATGCTCTTCTTTAACAACTTTTTCTTTGCCAAAACCAAGCATATATACTCCTTTCTTAAAATATAATTTTGCTATTATATGACTTGTTTTATTTACGAAAGAAAAAATAAAAGCGGCTGTTTGCCGCTAACCTCCTTTCAACCTAAAACAGGAACTCCGCTGTTGCGAAGAGTTTCCACCACAGAGTCAGCATCACCATCGATCAGCATCGCTGCGTTGGTGGTGTGCTCCTCAACACTTTCGAATACCAGTTCGGCATTCTGAGTGTTTTCGATCACCTTCCTCAGCATTGTTGCTGCATCAAAAGATGCAATAAATCTGTTACCATCTCTCTTTATCAACATTACCTTATCCTCCTTATAGGTAAAAACAATTTTATCTTTCCTATAATAGGACTTGTATTTTTTGCGATTATAATCGAAATATAATTAAAAAAGAAAAGAGGGAGTAATTCCCTCGATTCTCTTATCGCTTCAATAATCCCATTGAGGCGAGTATACTGAGAGTACTTTCACCAGCTGCCCGGCGCTTGGCGAAAAGCTCCTTTTCCTTAGGCTTCATCGGTCTCCTAAGATCATGCCACATACCAAGCGAGTGGTCGAAGATCTGACAGTCCCGATGAAATGCTTCCTTCTTCTCGTCGTTACGCTTTGTAAGTCTCCTGACTCCGTAGATAACGCCGGGTGTAAGGAACATAATCATTTCCTTGTCTTTATCCCAAACCTCTTTCGCTTTATGCGGGATCGACCTGATAAAGTCCTTCGCTTTTTTCTTACGAACTTCCCACTTCCACGCCTTCATAGTTAAAAGCACCATTTTCTCATTTTCATATTCTTCTGCCATATGCACCTCCTATAAAATTATTGTGCTATTATAGGAACTGTATTATTTACGAAGTCCAAGGGCAAAAACAAAACCCCATGAATTTCTCACAGGGCTTGTTGAGACTCTAATTATATGCTATTATCTTCTTGTACGAAGAACCTTGGTTACCAGAGACTCCGGGATCCCAAATACTTCAGCAATCTGTTCCGTCGAAAGTCCATCTTGCTGAAACATTCTTAGAATCTCGTATCTGGTACCAGGATCTATCTGAACGTACGAGTTCATAAGAGCACCTCCTTTCTATGAGTTCTCATACTAGGAGGTGTTTTTATTACGAAAATATCATATTTTTAATTTATCTAAATTCCAAAACACTCTGCGATAGGCCTTATAAAACTTGCTCCTTCCGCATGGCATACCTTTTACATATCTAAGATAATCCCAGGTTACTCCTTTAGTAACAGCTTCCAACAAATATAATTTAAGCTCCATATCAGCTGCCTCACATGAAGCCATTACCATCTCAACATTTCTTTGATAAATATCGACTTTTGACGCATAGTCATGCACAGGATCTAAAAACTCTATTTGTTTTCCAACTCCGCCAACAATATTGCTCCCCTTTAGATAGGTTAACTCTCTAAGCCTCTCTTTCCACTCAGGATACTGAAGGCAAAAATGCTTAAGCTCATAGTAGCGATGCTTCGAGATCCACTCAGACCTCCGCTTTGAGATCTCAGGTCT
>WARQ01002431.1_pt1 | contig 21826 bp, 16 predicted proteins | sample 4769161 | NCBI WGS metagenome assembly WARQ01 (sample SAMN08893024, study PRJNA449175) | gut metagenome | isolation source: rumen sample fed with dry roughage | host: buffalo | place: India: Nagpur | collected 2016 | reverse complement strand
TCCCTTATATCGCCGGGACTCCGGAAGTTTCACTGCGAACCATAGAAAGACCCCCGCCCCTCATGGTCCTGCAGGCCGGACCGAGGGGCATCACACATCCGGACAAGACCCCAAGGGGAAAGCCATCGCAGGACGATGTGCTGAGGTTGCATGCGCAACCTGCTTTCCATATCCCTCCGGGCCGCCGGGCAAGACCCCGAACGGGCACCGTCAGACCGGGTACACTGACGGCGCACACTCCCCGGGACGCGCCGGCAGGCGGTGCGTCAGAGCGGGCCGTCTCCGGCACTACCCGGTGCTTTTCCGCGTCGGGGAGAAGCTTAGGGCTTTTCCCCTCGGCGTAAAAGCGCCGTCCGTCACACCTTGGGGCGGGGCTATGCCCCGGACCTTCCGGGGGGACCGGAGTCCCCGGGCCTTCACGCAGGCTCGCGCCAGACCCTCGGCCGGTTCTCCTTGTCCCCTTCGCAGGCTCGCGCCAGACCCCACTGCGAACCGACACCACAGCGGGAAAGACACTCAAAGGGGCCGGGCCACCCTGACAGAATTCCGAATACAGCCAGGCAGAAGGGCATGCCGGCCGGAGGAAATGCAGAAAGGCGGTTTCACCCTTCCCCAAGAGACCCGGGGAAGAGGTCGTAACGGAAGACCGCAATACGCCGTCTGAGCCTTGCCGTCTCCCGACGGAACGCTGACGGCTGACAGAGGCAGGACGGCGCGACACGATGCACCAACTGCGGGGTTCACCTTCGGGGGAACACCCTGTACAGGGAAAGACCCGGGGGGAATAATCCCCACACCTTGCGCGGAAGGTTCCGGGATCGGGGGATGGGAACCTTACACCCCGAAGGCGCCGCCGGCGGAGCCGGTGCGTACCCCTGCGGGGAGGATCCACACACAGGGAGCGCGGGTTCGGGTGGCCGCACGGGCACCCCTCGCGCGCATACCCGGCGGAAGAAGACCCCCCCTGTTCTGACCCCAGGCGCGTCACACTCCGGGAGGCGGACGGAATACGTTGTGATCACAGGGGGGCACACCCCCTGCGGGGGCTCCCTCACCCTTCGGGAAGAAGGCTGCCTTGCGAACTCCGCAAGTCCGCACCCCGGCGGAAAAAAAAGAAAAGGACAAAGGAGAGAAAGCACATGGCAGACGCAAAGGACTTCATCATCACCATCTCGGACGCGAACGGAAAGAACTCCGTCAGGGCCAACCAGAAGGACACCGACGTGGTGTTCCACAGCGACGAGAAGAGCATCGTCATCGACTGCGGGGACGCCGTCAGGCAGATTCCGCGCTCCTGGGACATCAGCTGTCCCGAATGCACCGTGCTCAAGGTCAAGAAAGGCGGTTTCGAGTACCTCGGCTACAGGGAGAAGAGGCAGATTGGCTCCGTGGCCATCCCGCTTCTCATCAAGCGTTTCCCGAAATGCTACAAGGTCAAGGGCCCCGTCATCGGAGGCGAAGCCGTATCGAAGGACGCCGTTAAGGTCGACTTCTGGACGGCCACGAGAATCGACGAGCCGGCAAGGATGATGGGCTGTGCACTGCACACACCCAGACAGCCCCAGAGCCTCGAGCGCGTCTACTCGAAGTTCGAATCCGACCTCGCCGAGGGACAGAAGCACAACCCGACGTACAACGCCTTCATCGCAAGGAACTTCAGGAACCTGATGTGGGGAGGCCTCGGACACAAGGACTACACCGACGCCCTCATCAAGAGGGTCTCCGACAGCGACGCGGTCGCGGATTTGTGGCTCGACGCCAACTGCTACAACCTGGCCCTGAAGGCCTGCGAGGGCAACGTCGAGGCCAAGTCCAGGGTCGTCGCCTGGGGCACAAGGCACTACGACCTGCTCCAGGAGCTGGAGATGAAGAGGCTCGAGGCCGACGCATCCGAATGGGACGAGGTCATAAAGAGATGGCGCGTGTTCCCCGACAGCTACGGCGCCTCGCTGTACCTCGACCAGGTGTCCGAGACCGTGGTAATCCCGCCTTCCGTCGGAAAGAGCAGAATCAGCTCCGTCAGCATCCGCAAGAACGGCGTCAAGACCCTCGTGCTCGGAGGCTACATCAGGACTCTGGACATGCAGGAGCTCGCCGACTTCGGAATCGAGGAGCTCTCGCTCGGCGACGAGGCGGACATCGGCTTCCTCAGGAAGGACAAGCGCATCACCGTCACGGGCTCGGATGCGATTCTCGACAGGTTCGCAAGCTTCAACACAATCAGATGAGACAGGAAGGAGTCCCCCTGCGGGGACTCCCGCTGTGCGGGCCACGCGCCCGCCACGGAAGGGACGCAAAGGAGAACATACAATGACAAGACCCGCAAAACCAGACGAGAAGAGAAAGGCAGACAACAGGAAGGGCATCGCGGTGGTGGCACCGCTGATCAAGGACTCGAGAGTGATGATAATCGGTTCGTTCAAGGCATTCGGCGGCATGCTCGCAAGGATGCGCAACAGGGCCGACCTCGAGGGAAAGGTCCCCTACGGAACCGACGGGGACTCCTTCATCTACGAGCCCCTCTCGGTCGCACGCATGAGGATGCAGCAGGACGGACAGTGGCTCTGCCACGTCATGATGCACTCGCTTCTGCACTGCATCTTCCGGCACGCGCTGCACTCCGAGGTCACCGACCGCAGGGCATGGGAGACCGCATGCGACATCGCGGTCGCACGCATAATGAACGACAGCATGTCCAAGATGGACAAGAACTACCTCAAGACCCAGTGGACCCTCACCAAGGCGCAGAGCGACCTGCTTCAGAGCCTCGGCGACGAGAGAACCGCTGAGCGCATCCTCCCCTGGGTCCAGGCACAGCAGAACCAGGACGAGCTTTCCCTGGCGTTCCATGTCGACGACCACTTCGCCTGGTGGCCCGAGAACCGCCAGCAGATGGCCATGTACATCCTGGCTGCGGCAGCGCAGGGCTCCGACGGTCAGGGACAGGACGGTCAGGGACAGGAAGGACAGGGCGAAGGACAGCCAAGACCCTCCGACGCCGAACTCGGCGACAAATGGACGGAGGCCTCCGCGGAACTGCTGTCCGACCTGCAGAACTTCTTCCAGGGGGACGGCGCCGGGTCGCTCACCGCATCGCTCAGGGCCCTCAACCGCGAGAAGTACGACTACGCCAAGTGGCTCCAGCGCTTCGCAACCAGAACCGAGGCGATGAAGATAAACGACGACGAGTTCGACCTGGGCTTCTACCAGGTGGGACAGCACCTGATTCCGGGACACAGGCTCGCCTTCATCGAGCCCCTTGAATACAAGGACGTCAAGAGAATCAAGGACTTCGTCATCGCCATCGACACCTCCGGCTCCACCAGCGGAGAGCTCGTGCAGGCCTTCCTCCAGAAGACCTACAACATCTTCGAGTCCAAGGAGACCTTCAACAGACGGTTCAGAATCCACATCATCCAGTGCGACGCCGCCATCCAGGAGGACGCGGTGGTCACCTCCAAGGAGGAGTTCGACCGCTACATAAAGGACTTCCGGATAAAGGGAATGGGCGGAACCGACTTCAGACCCGTCTTCGACAGGGTCGCACAGCTGAAGGACGAAGGCGCGTTCAACGACCTCAAGGGACTCATCTACTTCACCGACGGCTTCGGCACGTTCCCCGAGAAGAGAACTCCCTACGAGACGGCCTTCGTCTTCATCACAAAATGCCCCGAAGACATCCCCGACATCCCGGGATGGGCGCAGAAGCTCGTGCTCGAGCCTTCTGAGATATGAATCCGCCCCGCCACGCGCGGGGTTCGGAACAGACGCTTGAAAACAAAGGAAATCAAAGGAGAAAAGCTGAAATGACAATCGACAAAGCAAAGAACCTCGCAACCAGCACCGTAAAGGCCTATCTGGCCAAGGACAACCTCGGAAGACCTGCCATCCCGAGACAGAGGCAGAGACCTATCTTCTTCCAGGGCGACGCAGGCGTCGGAAAGACCACCATCGTCCAGCAGATAGCGCAGGAGCTCAACATCGGCTACGTCGCATATCCGCTGACGCACATGACCAGACAGAACGCCATGGGCCTCCCGCAGCTCGGCAAGATGCGCACCGCGGACGGCCAGGAGGCATTCGTCACCAACAACACCATGCCCGAGGTCGTCGCCTCAGTGCATGACGCCATCAAGGCCGGATACAAGAACGGAATCCTGTTCATCGATGAGGTGAACTGTGTTTCCGAGACACTCGCACCCGTCATGCTCACCCTCCTGCAGGACAAGAAGTTCGGCGGATACGAGATTCCCGACGGATGGGCCCTGATAACAGCCGGCAACCCGCCGGGGGACGTCAACCGCTCCGCTCGCGAGTTCGACGTCGTCACCGACGACAGACTCCACTTCATCGCCGTCGACTCCACATATTCCGTATGGAAGGAATACGCAATCGCACACGGCGTGCACCAGAGCATCCTGTCGTTCCTCGACAGACATCCGTCCGACTTCCGCTCGGCCAACACCGACACCGACGGCACTCACGTCATCACCCCCAGAGGATGGGAGGACCTCTCCTACCTCATCAAGGCATCCGAGGCCCTCGGAACCGAGGTGAGCGCCGACCAGGTCAGAACCGTCATCCACGACAACCGCGTGGCCGCCGAGTTCGCCACATACTTCATCCTCTGGAAGAAGTACGAGAGCGAGTACTCGGTCAAGGACATCATCGACGGCAAAGACTCGCCGCAGCTCGTCTCCAAGGCATCCAAGGCCGAGGTCGATGAGAAATACGCCCTGACCAACCTGGTCATCGCCGAGCTCGGCAGGAGAATCCGCGCCCACATGGAGATGGACGACGCCTTCAAGGAGGCCGCCAGCCATGTCCCGGCCATGAAGCAGTACATGCACATGTTCAAGTCCAAGGCACACGAGGCCCCGAAGGTCGAGGCCGGCGCAATCAAGGACATCATTGCCAGAAGAAAGGCAGGACACAACCTGTCGGCCGAATACGAGGCCACACTGCTCGGCGCAATCGACATCCTCGAGAAGCTCGAGGTCAACAGCGAGCAGGAGCTCGTGGACTTCTTCTCAATCAAGGGAGACTCCAAGCAGAAGCTCGACAGAAGCGCCGAGAAAATCGCCAAGCAGACCGACAACGCATACGGATTCCTGCAGAAGGCGTTCGGACAGGAGTCCGAGAACATCGCCATCCTCACCGCCGAGCTTCTGGAGAACAAGACCTACGGAGCCTTCTTCTCACACTCGACCAAGACGGGAAGCAAGTTCTCCGAGTCGCTCGTGTCCTTCAACCTCTCCGCAAGGGAGAAGGAGACGGAGGCCAGCATCGACGCCTTCCTCGGCGAAGCCGGAGAAGAATGAGAAGGCAAGGCCGGGCGCGGGCACGACCCGCGGCCGGTGAAGCCGTAAAAGAGAGGTACGCCAAATGACAATCAACGAAGCAATCCAGAAGACAGTCCCGGAGCTCGCGAAGATCTTCGCCGACTGGTGGAACTCAAAGAAGGACAGCCTGATCGACCTTTCCGATCCGGACACGCAGCAGACGGTGGAGAACTACATCGGCTACGTCAAGGACAAGTCCCTGCTGTTCGACGAGGGCGCCGCTGAGACGGCCGCCGACTGGGAGTCGTTCCTCTGGAACGCATACACCAACAGACAGGGCAGAGGCCCCGTCGAGGGTGAGATCACCTACGGAAGATCCGGCTTCACGGCCGAGGAGCCCGAAGAGGACATGGAGATCCCGGAGATCTCCGAGACCCTCATCCAGGNNGAGCAGCCCGAACAGGAAATCCCGGACCAGGATATCTCCGGATCCGAGGAAGACGGCTCCGACGAAGAGGAGCCCCAGGAAGAGGAAGAAGACATCCCGAAACAGGATGTTTTCGAATATGTGGAATCCCAGGCAGCGGAGGCCACCCAGGAGAGCGGCGAACAGGAGCAGCAGGCAGAGGCCGGAAGCACAGCTCCGTCAGATGAGACTTTGGACACAGCCGCCGGGGAAGAGCCGCTGCAGGATGATATGCCCGAGGCCGGAAACGAAACAGACGTCAGCGATGACGAGCCGGCAGAGGCCGCCGACGACAACGGAGAAAGCGCACCGATTACGGTTGACACTCCGGCGGAAAAACCGCACATTGTCGGTGAATGCGTCCAGCAGTTCCTGTTCTCCGACGAGGAGATGGGAATCGTCAGGAAGAAGGCGGCCGAGAAGCTCTCAAGCCTCCCGGTGGCGAGACACCAGGTGTTCGACGACGCCCTCTTCGCCCTCCAGAGCGGCCTGAAGGTCAACCTCTACGGCCCGGCCGGAAGCGGAAGACAGACCCTCGCCCTCCAGCTCAAGGAGGAATGCGGAATCCAGCCGAAGGTCAGCGAGACCCGCGAGAGCGGATACGCCAACTTCCTCGTCGGATACGACGCGGCGCTCGAACAGAAGATCTGCCCGAACGCCCATCCGGTGGCGGAGAACCTCAGGGCCGCAGGCACCGACGTCCTCCTGGCACAGTGCATCGTCATCGAGAAGCTTCTGCCCCTCGGGGAGCAGAAAGCAATCTCGGCGATCTGAGACAAGTTCCCGCGCGGGCACGACCCGCGGCCGGGATCAGCGTAAAACAAAAAAGGCTTTCGTCGAAGGCCGTTGAAAAAAAAGACAGCCGGAGAGACGGCAAGAGAAAGGAGACCAGAAAATGGCAGAAAACAACACAGCAAAGAAGTACGATGACCTCAACAGCGTAACCCTCGGTGGAAGACTCACCGGTGACGCAGAGTTCAAGACAGGCGAGAAGGACGGCCGCAAGTGGAAGATCGTCAGATTCTCATTCGCATGCAACGCCAAGGGTGAGACAATGTTCATCAACTGCTCACTCCCTGTTCCCGAGTCCTACCAGGGCAAGGGCCTCGTCAAGGGCGCAAGAGTCGCAGTCGCAGGCTCACTCAAGGTCACAATGGGTGAGAAGAGACCGTTCGTCGACATCACCCCGAACAACCTCGACAGCATCATGGTCCTCGGCGGAGGCGCAGCAGCAGCCAAGGCAGAGGAGGCCGGCGAGGCAACAACAGACCAGGACATCCCGTTCTGATCAGGGCCGCGACGTAAGGCGTCCAGGGAGGGTCCGATGCCCTCCCCGGCTGAAAAAAAGGAGCCGTTCGGCTGTTCTCCTTTGTCCGTGGCGCCCGCCAAGGCGGGCCTGCGGTTTACACAACCTGCCGGACCTCAAAACGCAAACCAGCCCTTTGTGCGAAACCACGGGCGATACCTCCTTTGAACCTGCCTCCGGGGATTTTCACCCCGGGGGCTTTTTTTATGCCTCCCGTCTCTGCAGACGGATCATGAGGACCGGATGCTGCCCCCGCCACGCGCGGGGAACGGCCGCGGCAAGGGTCGGCTGACCCCGGCCGGACCGGGACGGACCTGTCACACGCAAGCCCTCCGCGGGAAACGCATTTGAGGGGAAAGGAGTTCATAAATGGCAACAAAGAAATCAGTCATGCAGTCCTACGAGAAGTTCTGCAGGGGCCTCATCGCCCGCATCGCATCGTCGCTCGGCATCGGCGGCGGGATAACCGTCACATATCTGCACGGCCGCAGCTTCGACGAAGCAAATCCCGTCATAGAGAAGACCGACCTCTCGGCGTTCCCATTCCTCCCCTACTGGTCGGAGAAGAAGTGCACCGTGTGCGTCCTGTCAAACCTCGGACCTGATCAGGCCAAGACACTCGACGAGCGCCGCACTGGACCGAATCCCCAGCTCGGAAAAGGATACGCCGTCGTCTTCAGGGGATACGGCCGCCCGCTCATGGAGAACCGCTCCTATGTCGGCTTCCAGGTGCTCAGCGCGAAAGAGCGCGTCTGCGTCACATTCGACCGCGGCAAGCTCACCTGCACCCTCGCCTATCCCTGGGACAGGGACGCCGACCGACGCAGGCACAACGAGAGCCGCAGCAGATTCCTGAAGAAGATCATCGCCGTCTGCGATGAATTCTCCAACGACAACACCGTCGAGAAGGACAGCGCCGTGAGAACAGTCTACGCCGTCAACCACAGCGGCGGGACATATGTCACGTCCACAGCGCACTCGCTGGGAAGCATCGTGTCACGCCTCGTGTCCGACGGCTCGGCAGTCACCGTCACCAGGAAGAAGATGAAGGTGACCAGAACCGCCGACGGCGACGTCTACGAGGAGATCTGACCGACGGCTCCGCCTGAGGAAAGACACTGGCGGGCCACGCGCCCGCTCCGGGGAGGACGGGAGGAAAAGCACATGGAGAAGACATTCATCGAAACACTGTACGAGGACAGGGAACAGCTCGTGAACTACCCGTTCGACACGTCCAGGAAGTTCCCGTTCACCCCCGTCCCGGAGCTCGAGAGACTCCTCGACCCCGGCATAAAGTACGACATCACCGAGCAGAAGGCGCCCTACTACTCGTGCACGGAGAAGTGCATCCACATGCCCGCCAGGGAGCACTACTTCTCGGAGTACGCCTTCTACTGCGCGGCGCTCCACGAGATGGCGCACGCCACGAAGGACTCTTCGGTCAAGCGCTCTTTCCCCTATGACCAGGAGGAGGTCGTAGCACAGATGTCGGCCATGAGAATCATGCGTCCCCACCGCGATACGGTCTGGTGGGACCTCGACTGCACCTACCTCAAGGATTTCCTGCAGAAGGCCGTCATCGAGTACAACAGACGCACCGGAAGCCACGTCACGGCGAACCAGATGCGCGACGCATGCGCCGTCGTCTCGGACAAGGTCGTGAAGGCGATTCTCGAAAAACAGGAGGGAGAAAGATGATAACAGCCATCAGCATCGCGGCGGCAGCGGCCGCCTTCATCGCCGTAACCGCCGTCGACACCGTGTACGACAGCACACGCATCACCGTCGGCTGCTCACTGCTCCTGATGTCCCTCAGCGTGACCGCCACGGCCGTCGCGCTGAACACCGTCGGCGGACATACGGTCGAGATAATCATCTCCCCGTTCACCGTCTGGACGGCCATCCTGACCGCCGTCATCCGCAGGACGTTCCGGGGGAAACCGGAAAGCCACGCGGGCCACGCGCCCGCCCCGGAAAAGGCGAAAGGAGAAAACGGAAACATGAAGAAGTGACACTGGAAAAACAGGGGCTGGTCATCGGTATCGACCGCGCATCAACGCCCGCAAGGGAGGGCGCGGGAAACGGGTTCGACTCCCGTCAGCTCCATCAGCAAGAGTTTTCTCATTTGCAACTCCTCCCCTGCCGGCCTGAACCCCACGGGCCGGCTTTTCTTTTGTGCGCTGGCGCGCGGGAAAGAAAAGGAATCAGGCACGCTGCCCCCGCCACGCGCGGGGTTCGGGGAAGGCGCAACAACCGGAGAAGCAAGGGAAGACGGCGGCGTGACCGCACGCTTCCCGGCACCGGACAGACGCTCCGGCGGAAAGGTCAACCGCCGGAAAGGAGACACGGAAATGAAGAAGCTGATAACCGCGCTCGTCATCGCATCGGTCATGATGTCGGCCTTCGCGTTCGACATCACTTTCGGCAGACACCAGCAGTCGAATGCGTGGGACGTCTCGGCCGGACAGTGGTTCTACCTCGGCTCTTCCGACGGCAACTACAGCCACAGCGGAACCGCGTTCAGGTTCTGCCCGGAGGCGACGGTCTCGCTCGTACGCAACGGCAGGACGACACGCATATCCTCGGTCGGAGCAGGCCTATGCGCACAGGTCTCCTACTGGGTTCTGTCCTACGGATTCGGAGCAGGCCCTGTCGTCTCGGTCGCCCTCGACGGGCTCACCGGAGACGACGGACTCAGGTGCGTTTTCTCCTGCGGAGGACGCGTTTCGATGCAGGTCTCGCTCGGCAACGTCATCGGTCTGGTTCTCGGACTTGACGTACTGTACAGGGACGGATTCGACGCCGTGATATCACTCGGAATCACCGCTTCGGTGCGGACGTAGGAGCCGGCCGAGGCGGATTTAGGCAAGGGCAAATACAGGGGGTGGAGGGGTATATTTTCTTGCAAGATAAAAGAGGCTGGTATCAGATCCGTCTGTAAATCCTTTCACAGCTGGCAGATAAGGTGTCAAAACACCGCAAACTGGTATCAGACGCCCGGAAATAGCCGTATAATTGCTTGCTCTTCAGCTTTTTATGTTGCATGTCAGCCTGTTTCTGGTACCAATTGACATACACGGTGCCGTTTCGTCAGTCCACGGCAAGACTTTCCGTCCGGAATATGCTATAATTGGAGCAGGAGTTTTGCATGCAGAAGAAACTTGTGATCACCGAAAAGGCTTCGGTGGGAAGAGACATCGCGGCCGTTCTCGGCTGCAAGAACAACAAGGGTTCGTACATCGAGGGCGACCGCTGGATCGTGTCCTGGTGCATCGGCCATCTCATCAGACAGCTTGATCCGGAAGAGTACGAGGGCGTCTCTCCGAAGTGGGACCTCAAGGAGCTTCCGGTGGTTCCCGCCGAGTGGAGATACGCCGCCAAGGAGGATCCGAGAGGAGACTGCAAAAGGCAGCTCCGCGTGCTGCGTGACCTCATCAACCGCGACGATGTCGTATCGCTTGTGGAGGCCACGGATGCCGGCCGCGAAGGTGAGCTGATCTTCCGCGAGGTCTACGAATTCCTCAGATGCAGGAAGCCGTTCGAAAGGCTCTGGGTCTCCTCGATGGAGGAGTCCGCGATCAAGGAGGCGTTCGCCAATCTGCGCCCGTCCGCTGACTTCGACGGACTCCATCAGGCCGCGCTCTCGCGCCAGAGGGCCGACTGGCTGGTGGGCATGAACGACACGAGGTANNTCGGAAGGGTCCAGACCCCCACACTGAAGATGATCGTCGACCGCCAGGAGGAGATAGACAGCTTCGTTCCGAAGACATCCTTCACCGTCGCGAAGGACTTCGGCAAGTGGGCCGCCGAGACGGAGGAGTTCCCCGACAAGCAGTCGGCGGAGAGCTTTGCGGCGGCAGTCGCGAACAAGCCTCTGACGGTTGTTTCTGTCGAGACCAAGCGTAAGAAGGCGTCTCCTCCAAAGCTTTACAATCTCACTGATCTGCAGAGGGAGGCCAACCTCCGCTTCGGCTATACCGCCGAGACAACTCTGGAGTACGCGCAGTCTCTCTACATGAAGAAGCAGCTCAGCTATCCGCGCACCGATTCCCGCAACATCACCAAGGATATGGAGGCCTCCACTCTCTCGGTGATGCGCAGAATCGCGAAGGCCGTCGTGCCCGAGATGCCTCTTCCGACATCAGTCAAGGCATTGGTCAACGACGCCGGCGTCACCGACCACTATGCTCTGATGGTGACTCCTTTCGGCCTGACCACGGGGTTCTCGAATCTTCCCGAGGGAGAGCGGAAGATCAAGTGGCTCGTCCTCGTCAGGATGATCGAATCCGTCATGCCGTGGTATGAGTTCGACAGCACCATCCTCCATGCGACATGCGGCGGAAAGGAGTTAACTTCCGTGGGTTACCGCGACGTCGTCCGTGGATGGAAGGACGTGAGGAGAAGCCCGAAGATCGTCAGCAACATCCCCGAGCTCGAAGCCGAGGACCGCAAGGTCAACAACGAGTTTCCGGCGAACATGGCGGGAGGCAAGACGTACACCGGAGGACAGACGAAGGTTGTCCCCCACACCACGAAGGTACCTCCCCGCTTCACCGAGGACACACTGCTCGGTGCCATGGAGAAGGCGGGAACCGAGGACATGCCCGACGATGCCGAGAGGACCGGAATAGGAACATCGGCGACCCGCGCCAAGATCATCGAGGAATTGATCAAGAAGGGGTACATAGGGAAACTTGCCCCGGAGAACGGCAGCAAGGCCAAGGCCCCCAGGCTCTACCCGACAGCCAAGGGGAAGTTCCTGATCTCCATAGTCGGCGAGAAGCTCAAGACCCCGAAGACCACGGCGGACTGGGAGTGGAAGCTGAAGGGGATCGAGAAGGGCCAGGAGAGCGCCGAGGACTTCTGCAACGGCATCACTGAGGAGGTCCGCGAGACGATCGTCATCCCTGACGACTTCAACCCGGACGCCCCTGTGGCCGCCGAGGGAGCCGACGTCGGATCCTGCCCGTTCTGCGGGGACCGGGTCCTCACCGGACGCACCGGCTACTTCTGCAGGAAGAAGGGCGACGGCTGCACGTTCGCCCTGTATATCGAAAGCAACATGTACCCCCGGCACAAGCTGACCGAGAGCGACGCGAAGAAGCTCCTCCTCGGGGAGCAGGTGACGATGAGGCTGTTCTCGACCAACAAGAACACCTGGTATAACCGCAAGATCTCTCTGGACAGAAGCGGGCCGGACGAGAAGGGCCGCTGCCGTTTCGTCCTCGGTGAATTCGTGAACAAGAATCCTGCGCCGAAAAACAAGAACACGTGATTTGTGGTATAATGTAGGTATGGAAAAAGAGCATACCGACAGAGTACCGAGACGATTCAGATGGGAGGTCCTGATGACCGACGACGTCAGCAGATCCCCCCAGTGCCTGATCGCCGAAGCCGTGGTGCGTTACGCAAAAAAGAAGAATATCCCTCTGGCCACCGCGATCCTGAGCGGCTACATCGATGAGCTGAACAGGCATCCCGAGATCTGCGTGCCTTCGGACCGCAGGGAGATATTCGGCCGCCCGAGAAAGCGCAAAGGCGTCCTGACCGCCAGGCAGTTTGCCGAGATCGCTCTGACCTGCACCAGGATAGGCCCGGTGGAGGAGTGTTCCGGTTACCATCATAATTTTCTGTTCCGTTTCGGCAAGAACAGAGAGACGCGGAAATATTACAGCATCGGCGATCTGCGCGGCTTCGAAAGGAACCCCGAGGATGTCTCCGCCATCGACTGGATGAAGGACTGGTCTGTGGTCAATCCGTTCGAGTGGATTCTGCCCGGCGCAAGGCCGTACGAGGCCGTGGAAGGTTTTGAGTCGCCGTTCGGGGAAAAGGACCTCCCCTTCTCCATGAACCTTCTTGAAGTCGACAAGCGCAGACCCAAGGGAGGGGCATGGGACGGGTGCTGGGAGGAGGTCTTCTTTGCATACCGCGGGAAGAATGGAATGCTGGAGGTCTCCAGACATCTCCCGTCCGAGTACCTCAAGAACCCTCCGAGCTCCAGGTTCTTCCTCTACAACTGACACCGGCAGCATAAAGCGTTGCGACCGCGGATGAAGTTCCGCGGTTTTGTTGTATTTTCCGTCCGTTTCTGATATTATTCTCCTTGGAGGCCCGCCGGTTGCGGACCGGGTCTCAAGTCTCAGAACCGAGAGGGAAAAACGATGGTCATCTCCAGACAGGTCAGACAGGAAATGGAAAATTCTTCCAATGATCTTCGCAGCAGCTATAGCGCCTACTTCGAAAAGATCGATGACAACAACGCCAGGATGTATGTGGTCTACAGCAAGGACGACGACTCGGAGGATTATCCGAATATCGAGAGTACAATGAAGAACTATCTCGGATTGTATTCGAACAACCACATCCAGGTCCACTTTGTCTCGGGACCCGAAGAAGTCCCGCCCAGTATCTCGCAGAGGAAGCCCGTCCCCCTCTCCTCTGTTTATCCCCGCTTTGAGAGAGCAAAGCTCCGTTCCGTGATGGAAAGGCTGTATATTTCCAGGCTTGACAACGGCAAGATCGGTGTCTTCATCCCGGTAGAGCAGACCTCCTTCGACGGCATGGGCCGCGAGAGCAGGGAAGAGGCGGAAAAGCGCAGCCTCCAGAGGGCATACCGCCAGGAGGATACGAACAGAATGGTCCGCAGCGAGCTGAAGGGCCTCCTCTCTCTTGACTCCGCCAGGAAAGAGAACTTCGTCGAGCACACCTACGAGTCACAGGACGAGATCCCCTCCTCCTACATTCCCCTCGACGAGTATCTGAAGAATCTGGAGAAGAATGTCGGAAACGAGAACCTGGAGGAAGAGGCGGAAATGGAGCAGCCTCTCGTGATAGGACAGCCTGTGATGGAAGAAGGGCCTGAAATTGAAGCCGAGCCCGAATCTGAGGCTGAGCCTGAACCCGAACCTGATCCTAAAGCTGAATCTGAAGCCGAAGAAGAAATGGAAGAGGAAATGACTTCCGAGCCTTTCGAAGAACCCGACCACGAGGAAGAGCCCCCTGCCGACGAGTATGAGGAAGAATACGGAGAATACGAGGACTATGACGAGTCCGAGATCTACGAAGAAGCTCTCGAGAATGAGGCGGAGCACTCCGAAGAGCCCCGGGAGAATGATGCGGAAGAACCCGCTCCCGGTCAGGAACCCCATGAAGAAGAAGGACCTGACGGATCCGATCGTGAAGAAAAGCCGGAACAGGAAGCCGAGAATGCGCGCGGCGAAGCCGGGGACAACATGAACGGACCCGAGGAACAGCCGGAGCACGGAGAAACCCCGGAAGAGCCTTCTATGGAAGGACAGAATGCCGGAGGCCAGGCCGTAGACGGCATAGACGGCGTGTTCTACGACAAGATGACCCGCACGCTGACCTTCGACCGTGACATAGACAGACCCCTGGTGTTCCAGGTGATGCAGCAGCTCAAGGCAGAAGGCAACAGCGTTGACGTTCTCAGCATAGCCGGCGGATGTTCTGTCGTGCACTCCGATGCGTTCGTCCGTGATTCGAACGGAGCTGCCGCCCAGGGCCTCGGCGGGATCTCTTCCTTAATAATAAAAGACAGGCAGCGGCCTCTCGACCAGACGGGTCCTTGGATGGACGGTCTCCCCCGCATAGGCGCCGTAAGGATCGAATGCGGTCACAAGGAGATAGGAAGTTTCACCCTCGAGAAAGGAAGCTTCAGGTTCTGCGAGCTTGCCAACGAGAATTTCACCTCCATCCCCGCGCGGTTCATGGCCGGCAACATGCAGGAGGATCTGTGTGTCACAAGCGCCGCCCAGATCACCGAGGTCGGAAACGATGCCTTCAACAGGATATATGACCGCACCGTGATTCTGACGAACTCCAAAGGTGAGAAGAAGACGTACTCCATGGAAGAGCTCGGCAGCAAGAACCGCGATTTCCATGTCTGGAAGATCCCCGAATACAACAACATAAACAAGATGATCAAGAACACCGGGAAGGAGACGGAAGAGAATGTGGATCTCCGCGTTGCCCGCGAAACAGCCGCGCTCCTGCAGGCAAGAAACATAGTCCTCGGACGCGGATCGAATGAAGGCGGCATCCGCCCGGAGAACATGGAAAAGGCTCTCCCGGCCTACTACGCCCTCTTCGACGCGGCGAAGCTTTTCTCCGAGTATCCTGTTCTGAACGAGCTGTCGGAACGGCTTGCGCTGATGGACATCCCGCTTGCCCTGGACATAGAGAGACAGGTCATGCGCAAGGTGGACCGCATGCTGAAGACAGACGCCAACAGGAACAAGTTCATGGACAGGTTCGAGGGTGTGTTCAAAACCGTCAGAGATGCCGGCCAGAGTCTGGTCTCGGCTGGAATCGACGCCAGAACGTCAGCAGTCCTGGCCGCGGGGTTCTTTGACCCCGAGACCTATAACAACAAAGAGTCTTCGGATAACAATGAAAACAAAGAGAGAAAAGAGGCCAGGCTGAATGTTCTCCTGTTCGGAGGCCTCAGGTCCGACGAAAACGGAGTCAAGGGGATGCAGGTCTCCTGGGATATGTCGGAATGCCGCATAGGTGACAGGTCCATGATGGGTCAGAAGACAGCCTTCAACAGAGCGGAGGGAATCGGCGGCATCAAAAACGGAGGAAAGGATGTCAGGCTGGCGCTTGTCAGGAACTGCGAGTATCTGAACGCCGTATTCAGACGTGAAGTGAGCGAGCTCATGGCGAAGCGGGCCGAGCTCGAGGTCGCCCCGGGCATGGGCAGGAAGGAAAGAGCCGGACAGATCGGAGAGCTTGACAGCCACATCGGAAAAGCCAATGCAAGACTGGAAGCGCTCGGTGGTCTCAAGGCTCATCTCGAGAAAGATGGAAGCACTCTGTCGGACTTCACGTTCACGGGAAACAGAGAGGACAAGGAATATATCGTGGATCTCGTCAGAAACGTCATTCCCAACCGCGAGGGAATGGGGGATCTCGCCTTCGCTTTCGGAAGAGGCCCTTCCGTTGTGGAGGATGCGGAGCAGAACAAGCTGTACCAGAGAGGGAAGATAGACGAGCAGCGGAAGGAGCTGGACAAGGAGATCGAAAGCCTCGACGGCCAGATCGCGGCCGACAAGGTCAGCCTTTCCAGGATCCCTCCCTTGAAGCAGTCCCGCAAGGACATGGAGAACCTTGATTCCCGCATTGCCCGCCTCACCTCCGAAGTCCTCCTGGCCGAGGAGCTTGCCGCGGCCAGATCGGAGAAGGACCCCGCGAGACGCGCCGAACTGCTCGAAGGTCTCCGCGGCAGGGTCGAGGACGTAAAGGCGTCCCACTCAAGAGACAAGAACAGACCGGAGACGGTCCTCGAGCGCATAATCCATGAGAACAAGTCCTTCGCCGAGATGGTGGAAGCCGACAAGGCCTATCTCGGCCTGTACGCGGAGATTGTGGGCAAGCTCAACGGAGGCGTCGAGTTCACGGCTCTCCAGGGGGAGCTTGGAAAGCTCGAGGCGCTGCGCACCGCGAGCGAGGTCTGCCACGGAATGGACACAAGCGGCCTTGCGGACGTCTCCGGAATATGCAGGACGCCCAAGACAAAGGAGGAGCTTCTCGCAGGCTGGCCCGAGCTGAGCAGCCATATCGGCAGGATCTCCCGTTATTCCGACGAGATCGCCGGCATGGCAAAGTACAACAACGCCTATGCCAAGAACGCCTATGCGAGAACCGTCACGTCCAACCACAGGACCGCGGCGGAACCCGATCCCAAACCCAGGACCGCGGTGGACCTTCTTCTCGACGGCGACCTGGTGAAGCTCCAGGAATGGAGGGACCGCATCGAGACGGACAAGGCCCGCAAGGAAGCCTTGGAGGCCAATGTCCAGGAAGCGGAGAGGCTTGAGAACGCCATCCGTGACGCAGAGACGAAGATAGGGAATCTCCGGGAAACAAGGATCGCTCTCGACCAGAAGTGGGAAAAAGCCGACGGTCATGTCATGTTCGGAGAGGGAACCCATGCGTTCAACTATGATCCGGAGAAGAAGCAGCTTCACATTGATAGGACCGACGGACTTCCTGAGGGGGCCTGCTACCGCTACATGCGCAAGCAGACCAAGGATGGGAAAGACAACCCCTTCCTTTCCGACTACATCGCGACAGGAACGCTCTGTGAGAACGGCCGCTTCAAAGACACCTGCGCCTACACGGAGCTTCCCCGCAAGAAGCGCGGAATCCCGGTGCGGATGATAATCCTCAACGGCGTCCATGCAACGTCCAACCTCGGACGTATGGCGTACGGAATGCTCGGAGGTGCCGTCGTCTCGATCTTCATGCCGACGAGACAGGTCTTCAGGCAGAACATCGTCAACATCTTCAAGCTTCCGCTTGTCGTGGCCAACGGACTCACCGGAGGAATCGCAAGCAGGTTCAAGCAGTCGATGATAAACAGGTGCCTCGAGACCAACCTGAAGGCGCAGGAGGCCAACAAGGAGGCGATGAGCGCAGGCAGGAGGATTCCCTACCCCGTCATGCCGTATCAGCTCAAGCAGACCAGGGGCAGGGACGGGAACACCGTTTACGGAATGACCCCCGAGCTCTATATGAAGATCTCGATGCAGACCTTGTCCGAAAGGAGGGCTGTGAAGAAGGAGAACCGCAAGAACACCGAGTTCAGGAGCGCAGACTCCGCGAAGATCCGCACCGACAGGGAGAGACGCGACCGCAACCAGGGCAGAGGAGTCCTCGGGGCATCGGTCGCGAACAACGCCGCGCCTTCCAGAAACAGGGAAAACCAGGAAGCGAGATCCATGGCGGGCTGATCCTTCCGGACGCTCCATGTTGCACTTGATATTTTTTACGTCGGGTGCTATCATGTAGCCAAGGATTTGGTTTTCATGAAAAAGGAACTTCTTGCCGGAAAGGATATTTCACCGGCCACTTTCAACCTTCTCGCAGTTCTTTCCGCATGTTGCCTTGTCTCATGCGGATTTCTTATACTCTTCGCCTTCGCCATCAGATGGGCGCTGATGATCAGGCTGGGGATACTCTCCCTTGCCTGTCTTCTCTTCTTCTTCTCGGTGATGGTCCTGAAGGTGAAGTCCCGCTATTGCGCCCTGCTGAGAATGTTCAGGACGAACGAGATCGCGAGGATCACGCTCGCTTCCGCGGTCGATGCCGAGAAGGCGTCTGCGATCGCGGAGGTCAAGGACGCGAGGACGATAGAGAAGCTGAAGGAAAGCCAGGAGGCGGCCATCCAGAAGACGGCCAGTTCCGTCGCGGTGCAGGTCTCGAGAAACATCGGGGACAATGTCAGCCGCATGGTCGGAAAACAGCTTTCCGAACAGGAGGAGCGCATGCGCGAGATGATGTCGAGGATCGAGCAGGTCCTCGGAGGCGCGGCGCCATACAGGGCCGACCTTGATCTCGACGAGAACGAATATCTCTCGGAGGAGGATCTGGGGCAGGAGGAGGCGGGCTCCTATACGGAACCCGAAGAGGAATACGAACCTGAGGAATATAACGACGAGGACGACGCGCAGCCTGTTAATGTGTTCTGACGTTGTCTGGTCCCTTCCGCCCGTCGGGCGGTTATAGAGCGGATTTTTTGGAGAAAATGCTTATGAAGAGATTACTGATGATACCCGTTCTGCTGGTTCTGGTCTTCGTACTGGCCAGCTGCGGCACGAAGCCCGTAAAAGAGGAGGCCCCGTCTGTCGTCGAAGGCGTCCGTGCTGTCAGCCAGGACACCGTCAACGGAATGTTCGACGTGAACGGCATCGACGTCAAGAGCTACCGCATCCGCGGAGAAGGTCCTGACGGCGCATACTTCGACTGGATCAACGTGACCTCGTCGAGGGTCGCCCTGTCGGATATCCGCAGGGGTCAGTGGACCATCTACGCAGAGGGTCTGGATGCCAACGGAAACGTCATCGTCACGGGAAAGATCGAGACGTTCCTTTCCGAGAACACCCCGATCGACAACCTCGTCCTCGCCACAGGGGAAGGAATGGGTGATGTCAAGTGCGATGTCACGTGGAACACCAGCCAGGTGAAGAACGCCTCTGTCGAGGTTTTCGTGAAGCCTGTCGACGGTGACTACGTCTACAGATCCCCGAGCGAGGTCTCGTTCGTAAAGAACGGCCATATCGTATGGAGGGCGGAGGACCTGAAGTCCGGATCGTATGTGGCCCGCTTCATCCTCAAGGACGGATCCGCTGTCGTCAGCGGTGCCGCCGCGGCTCTCAGGGTCGTGCAGGACAAGGTTTCCGTCGGTGAGGTCAAGATGACTGTCGGAGATCTCTCCACCGTCTACGGAATAACGATCGAGAACATGCCGGAGAACACCATCCACGGAAGCCTTGCGCTTGTCGACGGAATCGCCGTGTTCGAGACGGATCTGGACAAGGACAAGCTCACCTATGTCTGGTTCGTCGACGGAAACGAGGCCGCTCAGGAGTCCGGAAGCCTGGATCTCTATGCCCTCGGCCTGAACAAGGGCTACCACAGGGTCGATGTTGTCGTGATGTCTTCCTCGGAGACGTCGATCAACAGCAGTTCCCTGATCGTGTATGTCAATCCGGAGCTGTCCAAGGAAGCTGCGTCGGACCAGGGCCCGGTCCCTGCCGAAGTGCTGCTCGAGACAATTCCGGAACAGTTGCTGAGCGTGACGCAGGACGAGATCCCCGCCCCCGCTCTGGCTGAAACCGAAAAAGCGCCGGAAGGCAGCGTTGTCAACGTGATTCCGGATGAACCTGAAGGCGAGGAAGCAATCGTCTTCGTCAATAACTGAAGAAATAAGGAGTAATGTCAATGAGAAAGGCAATTGCAATCCTTGCGGTGCTTCTTGTCGCTGCAACCTGTGTCTTCGCCACCAGGGTCGGAATCACCTACAACGGTGTCGACTATGTCCTTGCGACCAGCGTGGCCATCACCCAGGACGATGTGGGGTACTTCAACGCCTTCTACGACGGTTTCGCCGCCCTGAAGCAGGGCTACCCTCTCTACAAGCTGTACGAGATGGTACAGGCGAAGGCTTTTGTCAACGATGAGAAAGGCCTGCAGAAAGCAGGATACGAGGCGGGTTTCCTCGACTTCATGACCCATTATTCGTACGGGTCGATCGGAAAGTTCCAGGATATCTACCCGCTGTACAGGATGTCCATCAGTGCGCCGTTCACATACGAGAACGCACAGAAGGTCGTATATTACGGAGATGCCAGATTCTATCTGACCGACATATGAGAAACGGAGGCCCACAGAAATGAAGAGAGTGTTGGGTGGACTCCTGGGCGGTATTCTGATCGCCTGTGGAATCCTTTGGATTTTGTTTATCGGACTTGGCCCCGGATTGGCTGAGTCACTCGGCGAGAAGGCTTCTATCGGCCATTATGTCCTCGGAAGCTCGTACATCCTCATAGGAATCGTGTTCATCGCCGAAAGCAGCAAGGGCGGAAAAAATTCCGGAAAGAAGGGAAAGAAGTCTGCCGCGAAGGAAGTCGAGGAGATCCCCGCGGTCTTCCCGTTCGGTGCGCTCCAGCAGGATGAGCCGGAGATGGAGACCGAGCAGGACGACAAAGAGGAAGAGTACGACGACGGAGCCCAGGACGAGGCAATGATCGAGATGAAGGAGAAGACCGATTTCGGAATCAACCGCCAGTACAAGAGCGTTGACGGCCACAAGAAGTACTGTCTCTCCACATTGGTCTCCAACTGCCGTCAGAGCGACGAGTGGTACGGCCTCAAGCATGACGAGAACGAGCACTGTGATGTCAATGTGTTCTATACGCTGGACACCGAGAAGGGCCTCCACATCGTGTTCGCTCCCACCGGAGAGGACTGGACGAACCGTTACGACCGCGAGCAGAAGACACCGTGGCGCATTGTCGCCAAGTGCGGCGTCCAGAGATGGAGCGCCGGAGTCACACCTATCAGCGGTCCGGACTATCATGCTGCGCTTGACGTCATCGATCCGCGTTTCATCGCCACAGTGACCGCATCGCTCATCGCAGGCAAGGATGTCGATTTCCTCATCCGTTCCGGAGCAGGCGGATTCTCCATCAGGGGAACGATCAGCGCAATCGAGCGTTTCCGCTTCACGACTATGTTCTGCGGACTGCTCACCAGCCAGTGGAACGAGTATCTTGAGATCGGTCAGCTTGACCGCATCCACGTAGCCGTCGCACGCATCCAGATGGATGCCGCCGACAGAAACTTCGAGGCATCGAAGGAGTTCTACGACAGGATCTTCGACCTCGTCCTGATCCTCTGCAAGAGAGATCCGCGCGAGCACGTCGTCGCCTATGACGACTGGAACAACCCGGACATCCAGGAGAAGAACCGCAGACCTGAGATCAAGACCCATTCCGAGAAGGATGTCGACAAGGCCGCCGATTACAAGAACGTCGTGCTCCCCATCGATGACGAGGATGAAAAGCCCTGCTATGAGGACGAGCCCGAGTTCGCGGACGAAGGCGAGTACGACGAGTACCTGGAATACGAGGAGTCCGACGCACCCGAGGAGGCTGCCGATGAAGAGTACCCTCAGGAAGAGAAGGAATCCTTTGAGGAAGCCAAGAAGGAAGATGAACCCGGACAGGAAGAAGGTCCTGTGACCTATTTCTGAGAAATATGAGTCTTTGGTTCCTTGCGGGACCAAATCCTTGGGGCGGACTTCGGTCCGTCCCTTTTTTTGTTGTTGAGGGGTGTGGGCGGGTTTTTCCTGCATGGCGGAGAAAATCTTCCCCGGCCGGCCGGATTCCCCCGTTGCCTGTTATCTTGACGTTTTTTCTTACAATGCTTGAAATTTCCGTCAATTGATGTTAGACTGTAACCATGAAG
>WARQ01001776.1_pt1 | contig 21922 bp, 24 predicted proteins | sample 4769161 | NCBI WGS metagenome assembly WARQ01 (sample SAMN08893024, study PRJNA449175) | gut metagenome | isolation source: rumen sample fed with dry roughage | host: buffalo | place: India: Nagpur | collected 2016 | reverse complement strand
TCATCGATATGTGTCATATCCTCGGGATCTTTTGTTTGGACTTGGTCATAATGGAGTAACATTATTCCCGGATCGATTTCAGAAGATGCTGTCATTTCATTAGTAGAATTCATGAACAGCTTAACATAGTCCAGGATGGGTTGGAGTTCGTCCTTCTTTCCAAGCTGCTTTCCAACTTGGTCAACACCTGTGGCTGCAGCACCCGCTGAAAGACCAATGAAGATTGCTTCGATAAGGTTAGCACCCATATCGACATTTGGTGTGAAGTATCCAGCTATACCGAGTCCAAGTCCATAGACTAAAGAAAACAACGGTATGAACTTCTTGAAATCACCCTTGACAAAGTTCTTCATGATAGCTATTGTCAGTGTATCAAGAAAGGATACAAACGCAGTGATTGTGATGATTGAAAATGTCAACATAAAATTCATTCCTTTCGTATGTATATATTTTTAATGATATGGATAGGTGGGAACACTTACATATCATTACAAAACGGTGTAAGGAGGTGTCTTATATTGTGGCCTAATGATGAAAAGCCTGCATTTGATAAATCATCTATCAAAGTTGATTCAGGTACAAACAACCCATTCATTAACAATGAAGCTGCGAAAGTAGCGGAGCGTATTCTGACTTCTGACGACAAAAAGAAGGATGAATAAATTTTAACACAGAAAGGAATATTAACAATGGAAACCAACAATGCTAACGTAAACAAGAATCTTATCGACAATCTTCTTGGAGGAAAACAGGAAGAAAACGTCATTACTCCTGAAGAGATGGCTGCAATGCAGAAGGATCTCGAAGCAATGAATGATATGGTTGCTATCAATCTTTGCACATGCAGATTCGCATTCCCTCAGGATCTCATCGATTGGGATAGCTTTAACCTCGATGAACTGAAACAGCTGCGTGCAAACTTTATCGCTGCAAGATTCAATCTTATCAAGGAACCTGATATCGAGAAGCGTGCTGAGATTGCGGATTCAATTCTCAAGGATGCACACGGAATTGAGGCTAACCTTGGTCTCGAAATCGATTACTACAACATTCGTCCTGACATCACAAAGATCGAATGTGCTCTCATCGCTATAGTCGATATCATCACAATATATGACTGGCATATAAATGCTGTCATAAATAAGCAGCTTCTTGATAAGGAGAGTCTCGATCTTCAGGATAACAATATCGAGTTCTTGAGTCAGATGTCATCCGACCCGGCTGTTGATATCAATGCAGATGTTGCCACTAATGGTGATGAGAAAGAACCTGATTATTATCTCGACCCATCTCTTGTATCACAGCTTGCCGCATCATTCGAAGATGAACACAAGGATAGCGGTTTAATCACTGAATAACTTTAAGAAAGAAGGATATGTATAATGGATAAGGCCAAGGAAAAAGAAATGGATATCAAGACCAGAAAGAATATCATCGACTACACTAAGGAGCTTGTTGCTCGCATCAATAATGAAGATACACTCTCTGAGAGCAATATCGTTTCTATATCATTCATCTACAGAAACGGCAAAGACAAGAAGAAGATCAAGGGTCTTAATGTTCAGGCTTATGGTCATCAGCTGTTCATCGTCCCTGATGTAAATGACATGCAGAACATCTTAAATTACATCACACATGATGAAGGTATGCCAAACGAAGATTGTAGACGTTCTATCTTCGAGGACCTCATCGAGAATAAGCATTACTCAAGAACAGATGCTGCTAAGCTCATGAAGTGTTCTGCTGCTACTGTAAACCGTATCCTCGGAGATAAGTAATTCCAATTACGGAGGTAAACATATATGTTGGTTTTCTATCATAAAGACAACGATGGTTACTGTTCCGCAGCTGTTTGCAATTGCTATCTTGTAAATGGATACGACATGCCATCAAACGAAGATTTCATTCCATATACACATGGTGAAACTCTCGATATTTCATCTCTTCGCGAGATTCGTGAAGGTGAAAGAGTATACATCCTTGATCTTGCAATGGATGATACTATATTAGAACTCACAATGCACTGTCTGTCAGCCGGTGCTGTTGTAGTTCATATTGATCATCATAAGAGCGGAAAAGAATATATCGATGCTCTTCCCGATGTCACTAAAGCTGCACTCGACAGATATGCTAAATCGACAAAGTTCATCCAACTGTTCGAAACAGCTCTGTCGGCATGTATGCTCACATACATATATTCTTCAATGAATATGGATGTTGAAGATCCTAATTCGGAACAGCTCCACCCAATGGACGTTTCATTCGCAACAACACCTGACTGGACAACTATTGTTATCAATCCAGGTGTTAAAGAGAGAAAGATAGTTATCCCTCTCGCTGTTAGATACTGTGATGACTATGACGTATGGAGATGGTTCCATAAGGATACAGAAGCTTTCAATCTTGGATTCGAAGCTGTTCCTTATCGTAATAACCCGTGTTCAAAGGAGTGGGCTGCTCTTCTTAATAAGGAGAGAATTACGATTCCTCCTATCGTGAATGCCGGTTACAACATCATTGGATATCGTGATGCACAGTATAAGCGTATATGTGAGCACGGATTCGAAGCAACAATCTGTGGTGTTGACTGCTTTGTCGTTAATACACCATATGGAGATTCAAAGCTCTTTGGTGATAAGATCAATGAATATCCAATGTGTGTAATGTACAGATACTCAGGTAAGTATAAGAAGTACAAACTTGAGTTCCGTTCAGGTGACAACGGAATCGATGTTTCCGAAGTTGCTAAAACACTTGGAGGTGGCGGACACTTCCATGCTGCTGGTTGTGAAATCGATAACATTGATCATGTTATCCTTCACAAAGAATCGGTCACATTTATGGAATAATAAAGAGAGCATCCCCGGCATTGCCGGGGATGTTTTTTCTTATGCTTTAACAATCTTTTCAAGTGGTGATTGAACACTTTCTTTTCCATTCAATGTGGCAGCTAAACCAACATTGAGTGACTTTGATATATCCTGGAAGAGAATACCTTGGAGAACACCTTCATTCTGTACAGCTTCTCTATGCCACAGTTTAACATATGACTGTTGGTCTACATTTGGATTTCTTCCATATACCTTTGCGAATGTATCACGACCTGATTCATCACGACAAAGACGACGTGCAAGAAACTCATATGTTATTGATGGACCATCAAGATCTATGTTATTCATTTCCATACAACGGAACATCATTTCTGTTATCATATTATATGGGATGATTGGTTGTTTGTTGAGAAGATATATCTGATTGATGAAGTATTCGACATTCGCTAATGACTGACGGATAGCAACATCAACGATTCTTGAATTGGGTTCGTATGTGAGTACATATGAATCAGGTGTCTCCTGAATATCAGAGTATACATTGAAATGCATCAATGATGGTATTGATAATAACGTTGAAAAGATTTCATTGTTATTTGCATCATAGAACTTTGCAGGTATGATACCCATGCAGTATACAGATGAAGCTTCCACTTCAAATACAGATTGAGATTCAAGGAGCTTTGGAACGAAGAGTTTCATTTTTTCTTTGTTAACTACGTAAGAATCTTCAATCTTGAAGTGAGGATTATCATGTATGAATATCTTATCCTTAGGAATGATTGATGCATGTTGTGATAAGTTATGTTTTGATTTGAGCTTGAGGTTAAGCAGCTTCTGTGTAATCTCTGTTGTAAGCAAACCTGCTTTGGTTACACCGAGATTTGCGAATACTTTACCCGCACACTTTGCACATATCTTATCATTAACACATCCCTGTGGTGAGAACATCTGTACTGTCTTACCAATAAATGAATCAATATTATCAAGATTGGTAAGAACACGTTTACCATCAACGACGATGTTTCTGTATAATGCATACTGAGAATTGTTCTTTGTGATTGTAAATGGTATTGTTGCACGTGTACCACAATCTGATGCTGGATCTGGATCAATCTCAACAGACTGAAGTACAGCCATAATGATCTTTGCGGTAGCACCTGCCTCGGCAGTACCTACAGCAGATGGGTATGCACCGGCAACAACTGTATTCGCTGAAGCTGGGATATCATACTTGTTAATACCATTCATGAGTGAAGACTCAACAACATCAAAGTTCTTTGTGAGCTCGTTGTACACAGCACCACGCATAACATTGATGGTCTTGTAGTTATTACTCATGTCATTAACACCCGATGCATACATATCCCAACCTTGGTCTTTCTTGAGGTTTGTTTCAACCATTTTGAGAAGTTCATTTTCTATGCTGTTGGATGCTTGGAGTCGTTCAACCGGATTGGATGAACGCAGCTTCTCTTTATTTGCTTCAAAGAGTTCGCGTTTACGTTTATCGACATCCGGCATTGGACGTATGAGTCCTGTAGTGATAGATTGTGCAAGAATAATACTTGACCATCCACCTAACATATCACGTCTATCGATAAACTCCCCTAACTGTTCTGCTGTTATCTTATCAAGAATGAAAAGATTGTTTACTTGAGTAGCTAACTTACCAGCGGTCTTCTTGGTTATTGTCGTATTCCAATATCCGAGATGCTGGATAATGTTACTCTTCTCAAGAACGAATCTGTTGAAGAATAACAGACCGAGCGTTGTAACCGTTGATTCTTTCACATATGGATACTCTGCTTTTGTAAGAGTAATTCTCATCTCGGGTTTGAATGGAGCATCTTTAAATTGATGAGCCTCACGATCATGATATGATGCGAATAAAGAATTCAACAGTTTCTTATTCACATCCTTTATATCCGCATCGAGTATCATTTTCATACCCAATTTTGCATTTCCACTTGTTTCATTTTCTGGCATTTGATATCATTCCTTTCATATGAATTAAGGTTACACATCCGTTTGTGTCAATATTATTTTCATTCTCTATATGTATATAATTAATGTGTACTACTACGAAGGAGGAACAATACGATGAACGAAGATGTAGTTGTATATGGTGACTTATTAGAAGATGTCAGCAATGAAACAGATCTGTATATTGTTGAATCAGCTATAGTCACTGAAGAAACAAGATAAAATTTTAAGGAGGAAAGCAGTATGGAATTCCACATACGAAACACTCAAGATGACGGCGAGTTCGGTACAGCTAAGCACGTCATTATCACCAAATTCAATTCAGTAACAATTTTTGGTGCGGATTATACTAAGATAGTATATATGCACACTGAAGAGGATTTCACCATTGAAAGAGTCGATGACACATCTCATAAGCTTGAAGATAACACACAGGTTGTGTCGGGACCTCGAGCGTGTGAGATAATTGAGCATATGCTTGAATGTGAAAAGAAAAGAGGAGCAACATTCGTTTGGAATGGAGCTCGTTTTAAAGACTCATATAATAGAGACCTCAAAGATGATCTCGACACAGATCCGTTATGTACGGACTATGTCGAAAATGAAAATGAAAGAAGGGAGAGAAGAAAACATGAACGCAGAAAAGGCGATAGAAGAAAAGAATCACGCAATCCCGAAAATCTGGACAACTAAACACGAGTCCAGAAAAGTATTCAAAAATTATGGAGACTCGTTGAAGGTGATGGATAATGTCATTACATGTAATGGTGTAAAATTTCATCAAGCCGCTCTGTTCAGAACAAGAGATAAAGCATGTAGCAACTATGATTACTATGTATCGGAGGGCTATTTAGCCCTCCATTGTAATCCTGAAATGAATACATATGATGCAGATGAATCATTTGATCAATTGCTGCATAGACTTAAACCACCGCGTATACTGACAACGAATCGATTGAAGTTTGACCCATCCGGTAAGACAGTATCGTTCAAGATCACAGGTAGACCGTTCGAACTCGATTATATAATCGCAGTGGAAGAGGTCAAAGATGTAAGTATACTCGATGATATAATGTGTCCACCTAAAAGGGTACATGATTTAATGGTATCAACGCGTGCCCGATTATACGAGAACACGTTGATTGCAACCGCACAGCAGCCAACAATGTATCCGACTGATCGTAGTTACATGATGGCTATCATGCTATGGTGTGAATTATGTTGTCTCGACTGTGAGTTTGACAACTATATTCCATCCCCGATAAATAAATTCATGGAAAAGGGAGGGTTCAACTTTGGACCAGAACATATTAAAGGTAAAGACTGAAGTTCCGGCTAAGAGCATATGGGTATTCGGAACCGATATGCTCAAGGGTAACACAATCGGTGTATATAACCCAAAAGGTTGTAATGTTGAACTTCAGAAAGGTGATCAGATCCTTGCATGTTCACCGTTAACACTTAATACGGCGGGTATTATGGAATGCAATGTTGAAGAGATAACTTGGAATTTTATCTCAAGGCGATTTCAGAATCCCGAAACAATAAACGACCCTGTATACTTCATGTCCATGGATATGTGTTTTCATATGGGACTTGATACTGACGGTGATCAATTATACTTTAGAAAGGTTGATTAATATATGGAAAAGTTTCTTGTTACAATAAACCAGGACGATATCGAGGATATTACTTGCGAAAAGGATGATCCGACATATGATGGTTGTGAATCCAATATCGATGACCCAGAGGGTGTTTATCACATCTCTGCGGAAACAGAAGAAGAGGCTATTGAGACAGCCAAGTTCCTTGATAGTATGGGTAATCCTTCATACTGTGAAGGAGTACTCAATGAAGAATATTGATGGAGGTATCTCATGATTATAATAACCGCTCAACAGCAGTGTGAAAAGGAAGGTACGGAATATCGTTGTGAACTCCTTGAATACAGTGCAAAGAATAATACATTCGTGGTAGAACTCACAACCAATAATCCGTATAGACCTCCGATAAAGATCATCACTGATGCGACAGAAATCAACGACATAACATCGAATAGATTAATCAAAGATGCATACAAGTATGCTTATATGACATCTAAAGGTGAAATATTTGTTCGAGAATATGCCACCGTAATGATATCTGGATGGATGTCTAAGGACCATAAATGGTGGGAATACATCGGTGAAGATGATAAATTCCTTATGTATCAGGATCCAGTATGGACGTTTGATGAATATGCCTCCATGATACAGCATCATGAGATTGACGGAACTATCGAACAGGATGGTATGTATGATCGTTGGAAAGCTTTCCGTATTATGACTGTAACTAAATACAGTCGTGATCAGCTCGATACCTTAACGAGTGATGATATAAGGAACCTTATCAAGAAGCATATAGATGAATTCATGTGGAATAATTATCCACACTTTGAATCCATCGTAAATCAACATTATGATGAACTCAAAGAGAATAAGTAATTCAAGGCCCCCGTTTCCGGGGGCCATTTTTCTTCTTCATTTATTATCAATAGCTATAGTCTTACGTCTTGTGCAAACATACTGATCCACATACATCTCATTCTTTGTCGGATTATATGTAACCTCGTAATATTTTCCATCCGTTATATTTGTTGAAAATGTTCCTTTAATAGAACCGAGCACAAAAGCGCACATCACAAAGTAAACATTATCAACTGTGAATTCAACATTGTCTGTTGGATCAAAGGTTTCTTTAGCCATATCATATACAGCCTGTTTAGCCATCGTAACAAATTCATCTGTCCCTATCATTATTTAATAAACTCCTTTGGTATCTTCTATTCCGTGCTTTACACGGTCATGTTCTTCGGCTTTCTTTCCGTTGTTGAAACGTTCCAATGATCCAACAAGGTAACCGGTAATACGACGAATACGATTGAATGGTACGGAATGCTTATGTATCTCGAGATTAACAAATTCACCATCCAGCTTGATGATGATTTCATCGATGATCTCATCAGGATATTTCTTTTTAGCATAATCAATATATGCTTGTTTCTCTTCTTCAGCGAGCTGTGAAATATCTCCATTTTCCATGCTGACAACCATAAATAATCACTCCTTAATATTAGTCTGTAAAGTCATCTTCGAGTTCACCTTCGGTTCCAGACAGTATTACTGCAAACAAACCGAAAGTGAGTATAAATACCGAAGCACCGTAAAGAATCCACTTCAGCATACAAAAATTTCCCTCCTTTACATATGTATATTATTTTAGTGACAGAGATATGACTCAATCATATTAATAAAATGTCAAGAAAGGACTGTTGAAAAAATGACAAATGAAAATGATGGTAAAATCCATATTACCCCTGTCGGGGAAAAGAAACTCAACATACAGCCATATCCAATTGTATCAATTGTAGATGACCGTATCGAGGCAATCAAACAGAAGCAAGATCTGTTGACAAAAATGATTCTGTCAACAAATGGGTCGACTATACAATTCATTGAAGACCCAACGGAGGAAGAAATCGAGATTGCTTTAAAACAGAACCCAGTCGCAATACAGTATATCATGAAAGGTCCCATGTTGAAACTTGATCAGCAAAAGAACAAGGCATTGTGGATCGAAGCTGTTAAGATGGAATATGATCCATGTAGGGACCATCCTATCAATCATTTCTTAAAGCTTTATAAAGATAATTACTGGGAGACTGACGAAGACAAAGCCGATATATTAAAAGCATATATATCTGCAAACCCAAACTATCTCGAAGTAATAGAAGACGCTGTGAATAAGAATGATCTCCATATAGAATTATGGAAATCCATGTTAATAATTGCAGCAGCTCATTATGATTATCATATATTTTCAAGATGTATGTATCAGAGTGAGTTAATAAGATATGCGCTGGATATATCATATAAATACTTCGAATATGCAAACGTATCTGTCACAACATATGACGACTTAATTCATTACATTATTCAAGTACCATTTGAAGGTGTGGATATGATAGATAGGTTGACAACAAAGAATCCTTTTGAAGTGTATAAAGATATATTCGACACATGTGAAAATGTATCTCTCGCACATCATATAGCGGATGCGATGCCAAAGGATAATTTCACTGTTGACAATGTTGCCATCATTTTAGAGAGTAAACATTGGATGTGGTTTCTCGATTCATGGTGTCATTGTTTCTTAAATCGTGATGTCATATTATATATCTTTGATAAATTCAAACCAAAAGATTTGGTTGATAATATCGATGAATTGATACTTGATCATTACGTCAATATGTTACCATTCTTCAGAAGATTGAAATGCCGTCGTATGTTGAAAGCATGTAAGAAAGAAAATAAGAGGTGATTAAATTGAAGAGTTTTGTAAAGACCATGGTGTACATAATATCTATAATGCTGACAATGATTACATTCATATCATCGATTGTACTCAGTTTCAGAGTGATACAACTGTTATGGCAAGGAGCTATAAATCCAACGTTGTGTTTGGAATGTCTCGGATCATTTGTATTGTTCGGAATCTTTGCGGCATGTGTAAAAACATTTTCGCCTGAAAACATTACATATTCAAATCCTATTGATGATATTAAAGAAATATCTAAAACATTGGAAAATGATCATAGAGAAACAATCGCAGATCTGATAAATAGTAAAGACGAATGATTTATTGGGATCCCCTTCATTGGGGATCCTTTAATATAATATTAATAAAGAGGTGAAAGTATGAAGGTGATCAATAAGATTCAGGGATATTCCAAACTTGATCAATCAACCAAACGGTCGATCAGCCAAGGGATAGATCGGCTTAAGTCCAGAATCGAAACATATCTAACATACAACGATTCTTTCGATAGTATCGGGATGGATGATAAGCTTATACATGATGCATATGTTTCTAATGGGAAACGGTTCTTCTTGTTCAAATGTAGGATAAAAACAATATCACTTAGGTTATTATACACCTTTGAAAAAGATAATGTTGTTGTTATCGCATACATATGTAAGAAGAATTCAAGATATGAATACTTCGATTACTTCGAAAATGAATGTGATGAATATATGCATCGGTATCATAGAAGAAATAAACAAGCACAAACCGCAGGAGGTTAATATGGAAACTTTTAAAAATATAGAAAAGATTATAAACGAATGGCTCGAACCAATGCTTGATAAAGTTATCAAAGAAAATGGTAGATGGACTCAGGCTGCATGGAGAACACATGACAAATATAATGGTCATCATTGGGAATTATCGGAGGACTGTCATCGTATACCGAAACTTGTTACACTGGAACAGAGTGATACGAGTTTCGATATTCATATCAGTAACACTAAGAAATTCGTTTCACCGGATTTAAGAGGATTCACTGAAAGAGATAATAATGTCGCAATAACAATAACCAAAACAGACATCAAGTTTAATGAAGAATGTAATTTTAATCATTTCTCACGTGAAGACATGTATGATCTATATACCAGAATCAAAAACTTGTTGGCACCAGAACCAAAGGTGTATCATTTGATAAACGAGAATATTGTATATAAAACAGATCTTAAAAAGATCATTGCTTCAGTGGCTCTTTGTGATCTATGTGATCAAATCATGGAACGTGCAAAAGATAAACAGTGTTTGATTCTTCAGACACCTTTGGCTTTCTTAGATGCATACTATCCGTGTTCGATAATGATAACTCATAATTGGGAAGGTATCAATGAGACTGCTGTGTGGGTTTGCTTCGATGAATTCATGTTATTTACACCAGAAAGAATAGTTTCTTATGCACATGCTTCTGAAGTATTTTCAAAGGCTTACTATAAAGCCGATACAGACGATGCAGAAATGATCGAATGTAACGATGATGAAGTGTCTGAAGTATTATATAAAATTCTTTCAAAAGTTTATAATGAACCTGAGAAGGTTATACTCAACAAGACTGTAGAATATATAAGAATAGTATATGAGGGATGATAATATGAAAATTATAAGACGTGAGGATATCACTAAAAAAGGTTCACCGATAAAATATTTCGATGTTCATGCTTTATGCCAGACAATAGAAAAGATGCCAGGAGATTCGAATGGTCATAAACGAATATATGTCGGACACACATCAAATGATACATGTCCTATTGGAATAGTTGATAATCCAATTATATTATCAGCCGATTCCAAATACGTGTATGTCGATTGGATAGCTTTCTATTCACCTAAAGGTGGTGAGTTGCGCATAAATGTTGATATCGAAAATGGTTCCGAGTATTATATCTGTGATAAAGATTGGACGAATGATGATACTATAAAACCTATTAATCTCTCCAATTTTATTAAAGAAGAGCCACATTACACATACAAGTTTTATGATAAAAATGACGAAGATGGTATTCTTATACCCGGTGATATCATTCGACTCACACTGGTTGATATAACATCGGATCTCCAAAAGGTATATGGCATCGTCCTCAGATGTGATTCGAATGAGATGTTGATAGAATTCGTTGATCCTTCTTTGGTCGAAAGATGGAAAATGGATCATGCATCATGTGTCACTGACAAGATATATATTTCAGCTGATAATATCTGGAAACCCGATGTCAAAGAATTTGAGATAGAGAGGTTGCATCGATGAAGAAGCGATTGAAGAAGAAACTTGAGAAGCGTGCTGGTCGTATGCATTATTCTGATGCTCGTATGGAATTGTTAATACGTGCAATTAAACGTGTTCATCCCGACACGGGTATTGTCATTATCACAACATCAAAAAGTGGTAGGTGTATAGAAAAAATATCTGCATGCATAGGTCCCGTATATCCTTCTGGTATGAGTATGAGTAATCAATCGGATCAATCTATTGATATACACATGAGAGGTTTTCTGTATGAATAATTGGAGAGATATAACGAAAGAAGTACCCGATTGCAGTAAGTTAAAGTCCGCACGCATCAGGGTTAAATACATATACTACTTTGCCAGCACACCAACATGGGCAACATTTCCATCATGTTTCGATCATATGATCAATAAGAATTTACCATCAAAACCATTTGTTGCGACTCTTTCACCGCACATCGGTGTGGGTACCATACATATTGATCCACCGAAATTCAATGACGACGGTGAATACCTTTTGAGTGGTGGATATAGATTTTCCGATCTTAAAGGTGATCATCAAACGCTTACGCATTGGATGTATTTAGATGATCCATATGATGAATCGGAAGAAAATGTTGATGGTCAACTGCTCATGGATTACGATGGTAAAGTTAAAGAACCGACATCTGTAAAAATACTTGAGCTCGATAAACCCAATAAAATGAGACGTAAATATGATCCAGAAAATATTGCGTCAATTATAAACGAAGATCCAAGGTTTAAGGAGAATAATATGGAATTTTTAAAAGAAGTAACAATAAAGACATTTGATGTATCTTGTTTCGAAGAAGGAGCTGCATATCTGTGCACTCCTTTAGATTATCCTAATCAGAAATTTATTGGCATATTTGAATCCGGTGATATTGAAACTATTACGTTTGTTATAGCGGATAATTACTCCCAAAACAATATCAAAAAAATCACGGCCGATGATGCACATAATTGGACTATCGAAAAGATGATAGAACCGATGACTGATGAGGAGATAAAATACATACAAGATCTCATTACAAGGCATATCTTATCTGCTCCTCATGCAGAATCCAAGCAATATAAGAAAATCGGTGATAGCATTTTCAAAAAGCTTGGTGTTAAATAAATAAAGTATTGGGAGGGCCAAACGGCCCTCCTTTTATATCCTTTTTTCTTGTTTAGTCCTTAACATAGAATGTTCCGTTGGTGATGTAATCCTCATTATTCATGGTAACACCATACAGACCTTCTGAAGCCAATTCGGTCTGTGTTGCCGCATAAGCATATGGCAAAAGTATGGAACCCGAGGCTTTATTCATCGTTAATGGAGTGAGTATAGTTTTGTCTTGTCCGTATGTTGTATAAATATTATAATTGGACTGCTGAAGCATTGACGGTGAATATACACCAAATCCACAATCATTTGCTAAGGATTTCGTATGTGTGATTTTACCTTCACCTCCGATGAATGTCAATAGTCCGTTTTCATCCACAGTTAAGCATGATAAATAATATGTTCCGTAAGCATTTGATCCATGCCTTCCGGAAAATTTAACAATCAATCCATGATTGCACAGGATTGCTTCATCCAAGTATGCTGTAGATGAAGCATATGTTGGTGTGGTCCATGTCCACGTATTAGACCCGTTGTAGTATTCAACAACTTTTGAGACGTCTTGACCACCTATAGCTTCATATTGGATCGATTGTCCATTTGTCTGATCCGAGATTGTGACGAGATCATTTGTGTTATAGTTTGTGGCAATACTAATACTAACATCATTGAGAAATGTTCCAGTTTTATTAGCCTGTAGCCAAGTATAAAATGGCGTCAAATCTGTTGATTGTGCTTGTGAAAATTTCTTTATAGCCATTATTCATCCACCTCCAATTCTGTTATATTTCCGACCAAAGCCGTACCGCCTTGATTTAGTAAAGCCCGAGATCTACCCATGGTTCCAATAGGTGTGGTTGATGTGTCAATAGACAATACACCATTGGCATCTATCTGCAATCCATTACCAACTTTGATACCTCCCAATGTTACACCTGAAGCAATAGGTAATGTGTATGCGGGAGGAATATCCCATGTGCCATCACCTTTAAGGAATTTGTCTTTGTCAGCTATGAGTGGTGCTGGTACTAAACCAGCAACACCATTAGCGTGAGTAGTTGCCCCAATAAACACATCAACAGGATTTGTTATCAGTACATATGAAGAACCACCCCAACGATATGATGTGTTCGTCGTTATGTCGACATATATCTTTCCACTTTCTGGTGTTATAGGTGTTACTGTTGTTTGAACATAACCTCCAACACCGTACTCATATGTGGTATCATTATCACCTTTATCGATATAGATGGTTGAGCTTTCACCTTCGATGAGCGTAGCAGATGTACGTGTTGTTGCATCTGTGTAAAATGCATCCTCATTCGTGAACCATGTATCAGCGGCCCACACATCACCAGCTGTACCCGGCACATATGTATCTGTACCGGAATCGTATGTGTAATACAATGTTGGATCAAAGGATACCGGTTCTTCTGTTACAATCTTCCATTCATCGAGATAACCCTCGATGACAGGTTCATCATAGAAATCACCGTCATAGTAGTAAGCTTCAATAACATCATCAACGTATGATGGAAGAAATGTTTGAAGAATCTTACCATTTCCGTCAATAGTTGGAACACCGTGCACGGCAATAGTTTGCCATGCACTTGTTCCTTCTTTTACCTGAAAAGCTCCAACTGTTGAACCCTCTTGGAATGCATAAGTTGTATCAATCGACGAAGGTATGACCGACGCCTTTATCATGATCTTATCGGTACCGGATGGAGAGAAGTCGAATATATTGGCAGCCCATGTATATAACTTGGCAAATGATACTGCTAAGTTGGAATTCAGATTGTTACCAGATGGCTCTATATTTGCATACAGAATACTGTCTGCCAATTTTGTAGCCCCGGATATTTCTTTCGAAATATCGATGTATAATTGCGTATCTTCAACTATGTAATCCAATCTGGTTGGCATTATATTTCACCATCCTTTATTCATTGGAGTCTTTGATGTAGATCATACCATTTGTGATATAATCATCATTATTTATTCGCACAGCAGTATTGCCTGCTGCCGAAAGTTGTGTTTGTGTTGCTGTCCATACATACGGCAAATACAGTGTTGGATCCTCCGATTGTGGGACTGATATTGGAGCCAGACATGTTCTGTTCGTTCCGTACAGTACAGAAGACGAAGGATTCATATTAACTGGGCTTACTGTTTTCGAACATACCACAGCATATCCAGTTGAAGGTATAAGAACTGACGTGCTGCCAGCACCTGAGGTATTAACAAGTGCACAGAGATTCCCATCCGACCCAACCGTCATAACAAGATCGTCAACCTGATAATTGTTAGAGGTAATCTTACCGGTAAATATGAATCCACCATCACAATACATTATGCTGTGCACCAAACCTTTTCTTTGGCCGGTATCAGTGGTATTCCATGTTCGAATAACTGTTGACTCGGAATCTAAATATTCATATTTGAGAAAACCTTGGGATGGAGCGTTGTTTGCCATATGTATTGAAAATTTATTATAGTATCCCGAATTGTTTGGATCCTCTTGTACTATGTATACAGCTTCAACATTATTGGCGGATATGACTTCTCGTGTAATAGTGCAATCACCCAGAAAAGTTCCGCTTTTGACATTGTTAAGAAAATCCACTAACGCAACGGTTGAAATCGTTGTTTCATTGAAAAGTTGTTTAATTATCGACATCTATTACACCTCCAATACTGTGAGATCACCCATTATGGGTGCATTCATTTGTGTTCCAGAACCCGGAGCATTTACAGGTTCACCTAATACGTTTCGTGTTACTGATGAATCAAAGTTACAATTGAGAATCAGTCTAATATTACCAAGTATATCTACATCAGATGATATTCCATCCGATTTGGTAACCGTGATAACACCTGGAACCGATCCTTGATTTGCAACCGATGTAACATACGGTGATGTCACACCAAGTTCATCATTTGCATTCATACTCAAACCTGCCCCAACTTTGACTCCACCCAATGTGGATGCTGATGCCGGTGGTAAAGTATATGTACCAGAAGGAGTATCCCACGTTCCATCACCCTTCAAGAATTTATCTTTGTCGGCGATAAGAGGCTGCGGCACTGTACCAGATTCACCATTTGCTTGTGATGTTGCACCGACCATTGAATCCACTTCGATAGCATCATTAAAATCAAAGTGCAAACCATCGCCAAGTTTAGCAGATATTGATTTTATTGTTGCACTTCCTGATACTTGATAAAGTTTTATGTTTGAAAATGTCTGGGTATATCCACTATAAGTGACGCCAAAGCGGAATGCAATTGTTGTTGTGTTTGATTCTGTGATAAATTCTAAATAACCATCCGAGGGCATGTCTGCTCTCCAACCATTTGTTGAGCCATTTTTAAATACATTAGCAAATGAATCAACAGACCAATCACTTAGATCGAATGTTAGTCGATATGTTGTATTTGGTTCAACGGTCATAGTATATAATGTTCCATGTNNCGTATAAGCATCATTGGCAGTTGATGTTATTGTGAATGAATCATCATTATTTTTTGTAATGGATCCGTGTTCAACACCCTGAACAGTATTGATATATTCGGTATAATCAAAATATTGATCAACCAATTCTGGAATGGGTTCGATTTCAACACCTTGACCTGCTGTATATTCTGTCTGATCATCTGCTGATAATACACCATTTTGATCGATAGTAAGATTATCACCTACTTTGATTCCTCCGAGTGTATTCGAAGATGCAATCGGTAACGTATATGTTGGAGGAGAATCCCAAGTACCATCACCTTTAAGGAACTTGTTTTCATCCCCGATTATCGGTGTTGGTACTGTACCAGCTACACCGTTAGCAACATTGGAAGCACCAGTCATTTGATCAACCTGAAGATTGTTGTTATTATCAAGCGACAGACCAGTTCCATATTTGACATTGATGATATTTGTATCTGGATCGGCGTTATCAACTTCATAGAACTTGATGTTTGAGAATGTGATGGAATTACCACTGTCTGTGACACCAAATCTGAAGTTAACGTTGCTATTGGTATCTGCTGTGAATTCAAGATAATTCTGATCTGCTTGATTCACACCATGCATGTGTGATGTATTAGCATTTTCAAATGCATATATAGTACCATCAACATTTGGTGCATTTGAATTCCATGTAAGTCGATATTTTCTAACACCTATCACAGGTATTGTATATAATGATCCACCAGCCCATGGATTGGTATAACAGTCAAAACCAGTAGCGGTTAATGTGAAAGATTTATTCACCGAATCAACAGAAACGGTTCCATTGTTTGGTTGCGTGAATTTTGAAACAAATGTATCAAAATTAAATCCAAGATCAGTCATTCCTGGATGACCGAATTCTATTGCATCACCTTCAACATATTTGGTAGAAGTTTCTATTTCAGCCCAAGTACCATTCCCTCTCAAGAACTTGGCGTTGTCACCGGCCAATGGTGCTGGTACTGTACCACTTGCACCGTTAGCAAGTGCGGTAGCACCCGTCATCTCATCAACGGTTATTGCGTCATTATTATCAAATGATAAACCGTTTCCAAGTTTAACCGATATCTCTTTATTACCTATACCCTCATACGCAGCGTCGATTACAGCTTTAGCCATATCTTCATCTGTAGCAGTTAATGGGAATACAAGATTAATATTTTGAAGATTATTTAATTGATCGGTCGCAATACCGCTATTCTCCATATAGTATTCAGATTTACTATAATACCACGTTTTACCTCTGTAATTCAAAGTCGTTGATGCTGCTGTATGAATGACTGCATCTTGAGATGTTCCATATGATACAGCAGTTTCAACCTCACTTACAAACATTGGTCCGGTCAATGGATCATTAAAACCAGATTCATATTTTGTTATGAGTGCAGCGAGTGCTGGTTCAACAGTTTGTTTTGTGAATGTTCGTTGTAATGAACCACCTATGTGACCTACAAGACATTGAACTTGTGTATCGAAATAATATTCGGGATTCACAGACGTTGGTTCAATAAGAATACCATCTCCAGCTGTATATTCTGTATGATCCTCTCCTGATAATACACCATTGGCATCAATACTCAGATTGTCACCTACTTTGATACCACCTAAAGTATTTGAAGATGCTATTGGTAACGTATAACCAGGAATCGTTATGTCAGTTGTAACGCCGTTTGTTGTAACATGTAATGTTTTTTGGTTTTGCGAATCTTGTGTTACTGATGTAACTCCGACTGTTGCTGATATTGTTTTTGTCGTGCCGATGTAATCACCGAGTATTGGATCAGCTCCTGATACGTCAGGACCTGCTACAAATCCAAATACACCACCGCCAAGCTCGTTCATATAGAAATCGTTATTTACTCGATCAAATATACCGATCTCTCCGTCAGAGTTTCTACGAACGGGAATACCATCAAAGATGAGAACATTATTATCGTAGATCTTTACATAGTACAAATCACAGTTGGCTTTGACATCTCTGTTACCGAAGATATAAATTTCATCATCATTAATAATCGGCCAATTACCCGGTGTATAATCAACACCATTTTTGGTTATCGTGCCATTAGAATGATATGCCATTGATCCTTCTTCAAGACTGGTTGTGGAATCCTGTCTGATCCAGTACCATGACAGACCTCCACCACTCTTCACAATACCAGCCACGGAACCGACAACGTTACTACTACTTTTAGTAATACCAATGAATGGTGATGCGTCATGGAAGTATTCACCACTAATGATCGCCTGATATCTATAATTTTGTGAAGTCGATAACGAATCCTTCATTTGAAATTTGTATTCAAACTTACCTTCTTGAGAAGTGATTCGTTTATGGGTATTTATTGTCTGATTACCTTTGCCTCGAATATATTGAAGAAGTGTGAATGATTCCTGTTGTCCGGTTACCGTGATATTATCACCCGCAGTATACTGTGTGTCGGACACAGGAACAACAATGGTTTCATTACGATTTCTCAATGTGAGTTCAAGGTTTTGTTTACTATAAGATGCTTCAATAACACCTGTGTTCGTTATCTCATATGGATCCGATGCACTTTCGTGAACAAATCTTGAAATAACCTCACCAGTTTCTTGACCAGCTGTGAAAGCAGTACCTGTATTCTCAATAAAGATCTCTCTGACTTTATCATAGAAACCTTGTGCATCATCTTCATCACGTATACATGGAACGAGATCACACACAAGAACATCATCATCAAATATCTTACAGAAATAGATTACCGCCGGAGTAGAATCATATAAGAATACATTTCTCCATGTTGCACCGGTATCTATCGAATACATGGTATTGTTCATATTAAATGTAATATCACCATCATTATCAAATCCCGCAAGATCAGATCTTGTTGATGTTGGGATTCCCGATGAGTCATACTGGAAAGATGAAGCACCGCCTGAAGATGTTATTATACCACCAGCGGGTTTATATTCGGACATTGATGAACCTTTGCTGACACCAATGTATACCGAACCTATATCCACTGAAGCACCAACATCATGTGTTGATAATACATAACCTTTTGCTGATGGGGTTGAAACAAGTCTCCATTTGATCTCGAAGTTCATACTACCGTTTGTGACAGTTTTACAATAATCGGTATTAACTGTTTGAGAACCATCCGACTGGAAATATTCAACGACACGATATGTTTCGTATGTACCTTGTGCTATTTCAATACCCGGACCAGCTTCATATGTTGCTTGTTCTTGGGAGACACCTAATACACCATTCTGGTCTATTGATAATCCGTTACCAACCTTGATACCTCCAAGCGTTTGATCAGATGCAATTGGTAATGTGTATGTGGGAGGATTGGACCATGTGCCATCACCCTTGAGGAATTTTGTATTATCCGTAGCAGTTGGGGCCGGAACTATACCTGCAGTACCAGCATTAGTACCATCAGCACCGGTCATTTGATTGGCTTGAATAGCGTCATTCTGATCAAACGATAAACCGGTTCCAAGCTTAACATTCAGATCATTATCATTATCAACTTCAAGACCATCACCATATTGAACATTGATTGTCTTTACACCTGGTAATACCTCAACCGCATCCGGTGGTATCACGAAAGGTATGTCAGTTATCCATGTTGATCTGGCTGTTGTGACATCAGGTGAATGTGCTTCCTGAATTTTATACCATGTCACACCATCATTTGATGCATATATGTCCCATGATACAGGGTCTCTTTCAGTATGATCTTCACCTGTTAAGATTGAGAATGATGTAATGTTTGCAATCGATATCTCGGATGTTAAAGTGAACGTGATTTTTAGTGGTGCTTTTGAAAGTGAGAAGTTTGTACAACATGTTTTATTTCTTCCCTCAATCATTGCTTGTGGGGATTCATCACGTGTATTTTGACCATATTCAACAGCAGAACCATTACCATATATACTGGAAGCATGTGAGAATTGTAGACTGCTATTATTAGTATCTAAAACTCTTATGTTTTTGAATTGAATAATACCTCCACTACCATTATCACGACTATTATTTATATCAAGACGAATATAATTAATATCAATTGGTCGTGTTGTACTGATGATATCGATGCCTTCACCCGCTTGATATTCGTCTAAGCTTGCAGACAACACACCATTCTGATCTATTGTTAGATTGTCACCAACCTTGATTCCTCCGAGAGATTGATCAGTAGCAGGTGGTAATGAATATGGAATAGCTTCGATTGCACCATTGGCATCAAATTGTAAACCATTTCCAAGTTTGGCATTTATTGTAGCATCTCCAGTTATCTTGTATAACGTGATAGCTGAATATGTTATTGAATCACCGGAGTTTTGTACACCAAAACGGAAGTTCAATGTTTGGCATGCACTACTTGTGATAAACGTCAACTCATTTGATGTTGCTTGATCAACGATATACATTTTAATAGTATCACCATTCTCAAAAGCATAAACTTTACCACTAACTGTTGGATCGTCTGATGTCCATGTAAGTTTGTAAGTGGTGTTTGGATCGGCTTGTATCGAATAAACTGTACCTAATGAACTTCTATCTGGGGAAGTATATGCATCGTTTTCTGTAGCAGTCAATGTGAATGCACCAGTTATTGTATCTTTTGAGATGGTGCCTCTTTTCACCTCTGTCACACTATCCAGGAATGCCGTTCGGTCGAATAACATATCAATCATATGATTATATGTAAATTCGATACCATCACCAGCGTCATATAAAACACCGCCACTTGTGGAAGAAAGAACTCCATTCTGATCAATTGTGAGATTGTTACCAACCTTGATACCACCAAGAGTTGATGTAGTAGCCGGTGGAAGTGTATAACCACCACCAGGTATTGTTAATACTTTTGATGATTCACGGAAATGAACCGTGATTTCATTTAAAGCATTGGGATCTTCCTGTGTTACATCAAGAACACCGTCGTTGTATATGATACCAGTGTACTCGGACATTGGATCATCGGGATCAATTTCTTCCGGTTCTTCAACTTCGAAATACACTTCAGCCGGTTTGTTCGTTGTGTCTATATTCACAGTATTTATCGCATTTGGATATAACAATACCCCCTGTAATACACAAGGTGACTCCACGGCTCTGAGTTCATAAATATGACAATATCCTTCATCCACAGCAGTATATGATTGTCTTATATACACTTCACCTTCAACGGGTGAAAATGCAGTGGGATTTGTTGTCGATGTAACAATTGTTCTTGTTCTAACTTTATTAGCATCATAAACATTTATGTTCAACGAATCTGAGAAATCATTGTCTGGATAAATCGGTGATATTTCATAACTTGAAGACGGATTTATCTCAAAATAATCGGTTATACGTGGAGATCCTCCCCAACCTTGATATGAACTCTTGTAGTATAAATTACCGGTTGATGATATTCCGGTTTGTATGGTATCACTATTAGGCTTTTGGATTTGTGCTGATATATCGGTTCTGTAATGAGCAAATACTTGCTTTTCAAAATCAATATAATCACCAGCATACATTGGTTCACTCAATATGATTGTTGATGTTCTATCGGGATAACCTGGTGCTGATACTCTGATAGGTATGTGGTATTCACCATTAACCAGTTCACCGACGCCTCCAACATTACCATATATGATGTATTGTTTAACACTGGATGATCGAGAATATATTTCGAATGGGAATGTATCAGATGTTACTTCACCTGATAATATAAAGATTCCATCACCGGCTTTATACTTATCACCACTACCACCTTTGACTTGGGCCCAAGTACCATCTCCACGAAGGAAGTATGTTTGTTCTCCGGCATGTGGTGCGGGAACGTAACCTCTAAAACCATCATATGT
>WARQ01000246.1_pt2 | contig 22308 bp, 15 predicted proteins | sample 4769161 | NCBI WGS metagenome assembly WARQ01 (sample SAMN08893024, study PRJNA449175) | gut metagenome | isolation source: rumen sample fed with dry roughage | host: buffalo | place: India: Nagpur | collected 2016 | reverse complement strand
TGGGTGGGGTTGTACAATACAACCCTGGGCGTCTTGATTCCGTACATCGGAATCGCCATGCCGATGGGCATTTATCTTGGTACGGAGTTCATCAAATCGATTCCCGATGCGTTGGTCGAATCGGCAAGAATCGACGGGGCGACCTATCTGAAAATATTCATTTCCATTATCGTTCCCATGGCGGCACCCGTTGCGGTTACCGTCGCCATCATGACGGTGACCGGGACGTGGAATGAGTTCATGCTGATCAATATTTTGACCAGCAGCGATGCATTGAAGAGCCTTCCTGTTGGTGTCCAAAAGTTTGCAGGGGCGCTCTCAAGTGACTTTGGAAAACAGTTTGCAGCCTTGGTCATCGGTCTGGTCCCCATGCTTGTTTTCTACTTGACCTTTCGAAAAGAGATAACCAAGGGAGTTGCCGCAGGAGCGGTGAAGGGCTGACAAAGGAATTTGTTTGACAGCCTATGTTGGGCATGGTAGCATTAGTTTGTACAAAGTATGAACTATTGATTATAGGCACTTCACCCTGTATGGGGTGGTGGAATGGAGAAAGCGTGAGGATGCTTCCAAACGCAGGTAGAGTAGGTCATTAGGAGGTAGAAATGACTGGATTCAAGAGAGTTTCCGTATTGGCTCTTGCATTACTGATGGTCGTGACATCGGTATTTGCACAGGGAACGAAGGAAGATGCAGCAGCTGGCAAGCAGATTGAGCTGACCGTGCTGAACTACATCGACATGTCTGAACCAAACAGCGCAAATGACATTACGATGGTTTGGGACAAGTTCGAAGCTGAGAACCCTGATATCAAGATCGTTCGTGAGGATCTGTTTAACGAACCCTTCCATCAGAAGACCGAAGCGTATGTTGCCAGCGGTCAGGTGCCCGATGTACTGTACATGTGGCCCAGTGGGCGTTCGACCAGCCTGCACACCACCAGAAGTGTGAAGGATCTCAAGCCCTTCCTCGAGAAGGACGGCCTGTTCGACCAGTACAATCCCGCAACGGTTGCTCCGCAGTTCGCCGGCTACCTAGCCATGCTGCCCAACGGTGTTACCACAACGCACATGCTCTATGTCAACACCAAGGTGCTTCGCGACAACGGTCTTGCCATGCCCAAGAGTTATGCTGACATGAAGGCAATGGTTGCCCCTCTGAAGGCAAAGGGCATCGACTTGATCGCCATGGACAACATGGACGCTTGGGTAATGCAGAGCTGTCTCTTCTCCATGGTAGTCGGTCGCTTCGGCGGCGTCGACTGGTACGACAGACTTGCTGCCGGCAAGATTTCCTTCACCGATGAATGGTTCGTCAAATCTCTTGCCTTGATCGAGGACATGTACAAGTCCGGTATGATCAACCGCAACAGCCTGACCAGCCCCTACGGTTCATCCCGTGGTAGTTTTGCTACAGGCAAGGCTGCGTTCTACATCGACGGTGACTGGTCCACCGGTGCATTCCAGACCGATATCACCACCGGCAAGGCTATGATCAGCCCCGCATTGCAGCAGAGTGATTTCGAGTTGATGGTTATTCCCAATCTTCCCGGTGAAGTCATCCATAACTCCAACAGCGGTGTCATGGGAACCGGCTGGGGCATGAGCGCCAACATTCCCGCCGGCTCCGCCAAGGAAGAGGCTGCCTGGAGATTGATCAAGTACCTGCAGGGCGAGTATGTACAGACCTACCGCCTCTCAACCGGTGCTTCCTTCCCCTCCAACCTCAACGTTGATGTGGAAAAAGTCGTAAAAGAGAAGAATCTTGAGCCGTTCATCGCCAAGAGAGCTGCCTATTACGCCGCGCATACCCCGATCACCCCGGTTGTTGACGGTGTTCTGCACAGCGATGTGTACAACGTAATCAACGTAGGGCTGCAGGAAATCGGTCTTGGCTCAAAGACTCCGATGCAGGTGGCTGCTGAAGTCCAGAAAGCTTGGGATACCTGGAAGAAGAATCAGTAACTGTTTGTTTTNNTTTTTTTTTATCAATAAAGTTTAGTAAATCTCTAGGAATAATGCATATAAACTGTATTGTAATTGTATATTGCTCTCGATTTTGTCTGTTATTTGTCACATATTGCAGATAATGTCAAAAAAAATTTGTCGCTAAGAGCAAAAATAATACCAATGGAATAGGTATTCTTATGTAACAAATGCATAAAATTACATTTTTTATTGACAACACATGAATGGACCCCTTAGTCTGAACTACAAGAAGTGCTGATTATAATAAGGAGAAGTGTAAACCATGTTAAAAAAATTAATTGCTCTCGTGTGTGTTTGCTTGATTGTAAGCTCCATGATTTTCGCCGCAGGAGTGAAAGAAACTGCAACCAGTCAGTATAGAATTGGTGTAATGACGGGTACGGTATCACAAGGCGAGGAAGAGTTTCGTGCTGCTGAGAATATGAAAGCAACCTACGGTGACAAGATTGTCATCACCACCTATCCTGACCGTTTCATGCAGGAACAAGAAACCACCATCAGCAACATGATGGCCATGGCTTCCGATCCGCTTGTAAAGGCGATTGTAATGGTGCAGGCTGTTCCCGGTGCAGCTGCAGCTGTTGACCGTGTCAGGGAAATCAGGCCTGACATTCTCTTCATTCTTGGCGTTCCCGGCGAAGATCCGGACATGATTGCTTCCAAGGGTGACATCATTCTGCAAACCAATGACCTTGCCCGTGGCTCTCAGATTGCCCGGCATGCGAAGGCCATGGGTGCTACAACCTTGGTCCATTACTCCTTCCCCCGCCACATGTCTTATGAAATGCTTAGTGCACGTAGGGACCTTATGAAGGCCGAAGCACAGAAGATCGGACTTCGTTTCATTGAAGAGGATGCTCCCGATCCGACCGGTGATGCAGGCGTACCTGGAACCCAACAGTTCATTATGGAAGACGTACCCCGCAAGATCGCCCAGTATGGAAAGGATACTGCAGTATTTGGTACCAACTGCTCGATGATGGAGCCAATGATTCGTCAGACTGTTTCCAATGGAGCTATTTTCCCCGTACAGTGCTGTCCATCACCGTACCATGCCCTTCCCGGAGCTCTTGGCATTTCAATTCCTGAAGACAAGAAAGGTAATTTGGAATGGATCCGCGAAGCTATCGGACAATCAGTGGCCAAGGCCGGAATGACCGGTCGCGTAGCAACTTGGCCTGTTCCAGTCAATATGATGTACGTTGAAGCCGGTGTTAAATATGCAATCGAATATCTCGAAGGCAGAACGAATGGTAAGGTTGACAAGGCTCTGCTGATTTCTCTAATGGAGCAAGTAGCTGGTGGCAAGGTCGAACTTACGAACTACAAGAATTATCAAAACTACTTTCTCTATCTTTCCGATCACCTTGTGTTCTAAGTGTCACGTACTTGCTTTGCTGGGACTGGGTTTCCAGTCCCAGCATTTGTGTTCAGAGTGCAGGTCTGAATGTGCTGTAAGAATGAGGTGTACCATTGCAAAATAATGATTTTGTGCTTCAGATGGATGGCATCGGCAAAGCGTATAACGGCAACAGAGTGCTCAGCGATGTCTCCATAAATTTACGTCCCGGGGAAATCCATGGAATTGTAGGCGAGAATGGGGCAGGCAAGTCGACTTTGATGAATATTCTCTTCGGCATGTCGGTCATCCATAGTACAGGTGGTTATGAGGGTTCGGTGCGGGTCGGAGGAGATGCGACAACCATTCGTTCACCTCTTGATGCAATGAACCTGGGCATCGGAATGGTGCACCAGGAATTTATGTTGATTCCCGGATACTCCATTACCGAGAATATCAAGTTGAATCGTGAACAAACCAAGTCCAATCCAATAAGCAGGATCCTCGGTTCTGATATGAATACCTTGGATCGAAAAAGCATGGGTCAGGATGCGCGCAAAGCGCTCGATACATTGGATATGGACATCAATGAATGGGTCAGGATTGCGGGGCTGCCCGTTGGTCATATGCAGTTTATTGAGATTGCAAGGGAGATAGACAAAACCAATTTGAAAGTATTGGTTTTTGACGAGCCCACCGCTGTCTTGACTGAATCGGAGGCCGTAAATTTGCTCGCTGCCATGCGTACTATTTCTGAGCGGGGTATTGCAATTCTGTTTATTACCCATCGTCTGCAGGAAATCATGGATATTTGCACCCGAATCTCAATCTTACGCGACGGAAAGCTTGTAGCAGTGAAAGATCGGGACGAGACATCGATGTATGAACTTGCGGAGTTGATGATCGGCAGTAAAGTAGGGGAGATAATTCGCAACAGCAAACCCAAACAAGCCAATGTCCAGCCGTTGCTTTCCGTGCGCCATCTCAAGGTCGCCATGAGCGGGGAGGAGGTCAAGGATGTGAATCTTGATGTATACCCGGGAGAAATCATCGGTATCGGAGGGTTGGCCGGTCAGGGAAAGCTTGGAATTGCGAATGGAATCATGGGGTTGTATCCGGCTGAAGGCGAAGTCCTGTATGAAGGCAAGCCGTTTGATCTAAATTCAACCATTGGAGCACTTGATGCGAACATGGCTTTTGTCAGTGAGGATCGAAGGAGTGTTGGATTGTTGCTTGATTCCTCGATTGAGCAAAACATTGTTTTCACAGCAATGCAACGACAGCAGAAATTCCTGAAACATATTGGATTTTTGCAATACTCAGACAAGAAAGCCATTCGGCTGTTGGCCGAGAAAATGATCAGGCAGTTGGATATACGCTGCACCGGACCAACCCAGGTGACCCGCAGACTTTCCGGAGGAAACCAACAGAAAGTGTGTATTGCGCGAGCCTTGACGCTGGAACCAAAACTGCTTTTTGTCTCCGAGCCGACCCGCGGCATCGACGTCGGTGCCAAGAAACTCGTTCTCGAAACATTGGTTGGTTTGAGTGAGGAATTGGGGTTGACCGTTGTCATGACCTCCAGTGAACTGGCTGAGCTGCGCACGGTATGTGACCGGATTGCAATCGTTACCGAAGGTAGGATAGCAGGAATTCTTTCCCCTACGGATTCGCAGGTTGATTTTGGTTTGATGATGGCAGGAGCTAAAGATGGTACTACATGATGCAATAAAGCGGGTATCCTTGCGGGATCTATTCCGTTCGTTTGGTCTTCCTAGAATCATCATAGTATTCTTTTTGATCACCTTATGGGGCATCTCCATGGGTTTGGGCATTCCCTTTCCTCAGTTGCTTTCAGACACTCTGGTCAGATGGGGTATGAATGGTGTTCTGGTTTTGGCAATGGTTCCTTCCATCATGGCGGGTACAGGATTGTACTTTGGTCTGCCTGTAGGAATAATCTGTGGTTTGATCGGCGGTTTGATGGCGATTGAAATGAACTTGTATGGGTTTACTGCATTCCTTGCTGCAATTCTCTTCTCCCTTCCTCTTTCCGTATGTGCCGGATGGGGATATGGATGGATTATGAATCGTCTCAAGGGTTCTGAAATGACTGTCGCTACCTACATCGGGTTTTCCTTTGTCTCGCTGATGTGTATTTTCTGGGCAATGGCTCCCTTCAAGAGTCCCGAGATGGCTTGGCCAATCGGGCGGGGGCTGAGAGTCACCATCTCTCTCGCTGCACGATATGACAAGGTACTCAATGAATTATGGGCGTTCAATCTTTTCGGTGTACGAATTCCTACCGGTCTTTTACTTTTCTTTCTGGCAATGTGTCTTGTGGTCAAATTCTTTTTTACTACCAAGGCTGGAGTAGCCTTGAAAGCCAGCGGAGAAAATCCAAGATTTTCACAGGCAAGCGGGGTAAGTGTTGATTCGATGAGAATAATCGGAAATATTGCATCCACTGTTCTGGGTGCTGTCGGTATTCTGGTCTATTCACAAAGTTTCGGTTTTTTACAGCTGTACACAGCGCCTTTGTTCATGGGCTTTCTTGCTGCCGCATCAATTTTGATTGGAGGAGCCTCCATCAAGCGTGCAAGCATTCTGCATGTACTGGTGGGGACTTTCCTCTTTCAAGGATTGCTGGTGGTGGCACTTCCTGTGGCAAACAAGGTGGCTACGCTGGGCAGTTTGGCTGAAATCTCCAGAATCATCGTCAGCAACGGGGTCATTCTCTATGCCCTTGCGCAAAAGAGTGGGGAGTGACGGAATGAAACACATGAATACTAGTAACCTTAGAAGCTGGTTCAAGCGTTTTTTTGTAAACAATCTGGTAACCATTCTCTTTGTGGTTCTTTGTTTGGTCGGATTGCGCTTGAGTGGTCTCAGCCTGGCCTTCTACCTCAATGATATCGTCAGCAGGGTGGCACGCAATACCTTTCTGGTTTTAGCTTTGATAATCCCGGTTTTAGCCGGAATGGGCTTGAATTTTGCAATCGTTCTGGGAGCAATGGCCGGGCAGTCGGCAATTATTTTTGTCACCCATTGGGGGATAGGGGGGATGCAGGGAATCCTGCTCAGTGTCGTCCTCTGTTCTCCCGTTGCCGCCCTGCTCGGATACTTGACCGGCAAGCTGCTTGATCGGGCACGTGGAAAGGAGATGATCACCAGCCTGATACTTGGATATTTTGCCAACGGCGTATACCAGCTGATCTTCCTGATTCTTATTGGGACATTGATCCCCATGAACAATGAGGTGTTGGTGCTCAGTTCTGGAGTAGGCCTGAGGAGTTCCATCGACTTGAGCGGAGGCCTGCGGTACGCCATTGACGATGTTCTGCGTGTGACATTTCCGGTATTTGTGCTCTATCTTTCAATTGGTTTTGCAGTAATTACCTCCATGTTATTATACAAAGCTGTCCGAGAAAAGAACCGTGTTCGACGCAATAAACATCTGGCGATTCTGATAGCGCTGCTCATAGTCTTGGCCTGGGCTCTGATAACCAGCCTCTCTCTATCGGCGGTGAATATGGTCAGGGTTCCGCTCCTTACCATGCTCATCATTGCCGCCCTGTGCATGTTCACGCACTTCTTCTTTAAGACTAAAATCGGACAGGACTTGAAAACCGTCGGACAGGATCCTCACATCGCTGAAGTCTCGGGCATCAATGTGTCGCGAAGGAAAATCCAAGCCATCATGATTTCCACCCTGCTTGCCGCTTGGGGACAGATTATCTTCTTGCAGAATTTGGGTGCCTTCAGCACCTATGGAAGTCATGAACAAGTCGGAATGTTTGCTGCGGCTGCCATTCTCATCGGGGGAGCTTCAGTATCCAAGGCTACCATCGGGCACGCCTTGTTGGGAACTGTTCTCTTTCATACCTTGTTCATCGTATCCCCTCTTGCTGGAAGAAACCTGTTCGGTGACGCCCAGATAGGGGAGTATTTCCGGTCGTTCGTGGCTTACGGCGTCATTGCAGTCGCCCTTGGACTGCATGCCTGGAAGAAGTTGATGCAGGGCAGAAGAAAATAGCAGCCTATTGCTCATACTGAAGGAAAGCCGGTCGACTCCCTTTCGATGATGGCACAATCCAACTGGATTCGGTTGGGTTGTGCCTGCTCTTCTTATCAATCATGCGTTGAAACTACCTTCCAAGTCAGTCCAGGCACAGACCGATATGAATAAGCGTCATGAGGAATTAGCACATTTTATCGGGAGCTTCCGTATAGGTCGAAGACCTTCAACTTCTCCTTGAACTGCTTGAGTGTCACCTTCTCATGGGTCTTGAAGAAGACCACCTTCTGCGCAGTAGGCCGGATGGCAAAGAGGTTGTCGCTGAACACACCCTTCAAGTCCTGCGCATCGAGGGCTACTTCGAAAGCAGGGTAGGTGCAGCTGACTGTAACGGCAAAGCCTCCGCTTGCCTTCTCGACCTGCATCTGCAGCTGGGGGTCGACAAGCTCGCAGGCTTTCGGCTTGTCCAGAAGCAGGCAGTTCTCCATGTACAGGTCGTCGCTTTTGAGCTTGAGATAGATGAAGGTTTTGTTTCGGTCCAGCTTGGGCTTCTTCTTCAAATCGATGGTGCACATGTGGGTGCTGCTCTTTGCTTCGATGGTAAGACGATACTCCTGCTTGCCGAGTTTCTGTGCATCAAAGGTGCTGAACTTCACCGAGAGTTTGGCATCCTCTATGGCCTTCGGCCCATCGTTGACGATGTAGACCTCGACCTTGCCGTCTTCCTTCTGATAGGCGATCGGAAGGGCGGGTGCATAGAAGCGCTTTGCTGCATAGTGAAGCAGTTTCCACTTGCCGGTATAGTCGATGGACGACCAGGAGGCCACCGGCCAGTTGTCATTCAGCTGCCAGAACAACGTTCCCATGCAGTGGGGCATGGTGGTTCTCCAGTATTCAATAGCCATCTTCATCGCGACAGCCTGCTGCACCTGGCTGAGGTAGAGCATCTGCTCGAAGCTGGTGGGGAAACGGTAGTAGCGGCTGAAGTTCTCGATGATGATCGAGTTTCCCCGTGGATTCTTCTGATGGTGTTCCATCTCGACGCTGGTCAGGTTCCACATCGATGGTTGGGCATAGGTCGCGACGGTGGACAGCGAGGGGAAACTCTGGTAGCCGAACTCACTGACGAACCGGGGCTTGATCGAGTAGTACTCTTCAAAGCTTCTGCCCTCGTGCCAGACCGACCAGAAGTGCATGTCCCCGCGCTTGTCGCTGTGCCAGTTGTCCGAGAAATCGCCTTCACCGGCCGAGGGACTGCTTGGCCACCAAGTGCGGCCGGGATCGAGTTCCTTGATGACCTTGCCGACGACTCCTTCGTTGAGCCGGTCGTAATCGATGACATAGCGGTCGCGGTTCTTGGCCGACTCCTCGTACCAGCTGATGGCTCCCAAATCCTCATTGTTTCCACACCACAGGGCAAGGCTGGGATGATCGTGCAGACGAGGCACCTGATACCGTAGCTCCGCTTCAACGCTCGCAAGGAAGGCCCGATCGGAAGGGTACATGGAGCAGCTGAACATGCAGTCCTGCCACAGCAGGATGCCCTTCTCGTCACACAGCTCGTAGAAATCCTCTTTCTCATACAACCCGCCGCCCCAGACGCGGAGCATGTTCATATTCGCATCCATGACATACTGGAGCAGTTGTTCGTAGCGTTCTCTGGTCAGTCTTCCCATGAACGCATCAAGGGGGATCCAATTGGCTCCCTTGGCGAAGATATCCCTTCCGTTGACCGAGAACACCATGCCTTTTCCACCCTCGGCATCCTCCTCCGTCTTGACCTCAAGCGTCCTGAAGCCGATGCGTTTGGTCACCTTCTGAGCGCCTATGGCCAGCTCCAGCTGATAGAGAACCGCCTTGCCTTCTCCATTGGGCCACCATCGGTGCACCTTGTTGCACACTAAATGAAAGGTGATTTTATTCAGGCCGACCTTGGTTTCTACACTTCCCTGCTGTGTTGCGCCGGCACAGTCTGCAGTGCACTGAAGGTTCTGCACACGCCGGGCATTGAAAACCACTTCGACAATAAGGTCCCAGCTGTCATCAGGACGAGATTTTGTGTCGCATGTGACGCTCTCGATAAGACCTTCGTCGACGAACGCGAGTTGAATCGGTTCGTAAATGCCGAAACTCAATATGCAGGGACCCCAATCCCAGCCGCTGTGGCATTGGGTTTTTCGAACCAGGTTCCGATGTTTTGCAGAAACCGGATAAACCGAGTAAGGAATCGGGTAGGGAAGCTTCTCAGCAAGCGCTATGGCATGTGACTCTGCACTGGTGAAGACCAGCTTGATGGTGTTTTGTCCGCTTGTCAGCGCCTCGCTGACATCAAAGCGCCATCGTCTGAACTGGTTGTCGCAAAACCCGACCTGCCTGTCGTTCACCCACACACTGATGATGGTGTCGGCCATGGTAAGGGTGAGAACCGCCATCGTATCCGAGAGTGCCTGCTCCGGTACCTCGAAGGTTCTCTCAAGCACCCAATCACTGCGGCCGACCCACTGAATCTGCAGTTCCTGTGTTCCTACATAGGGATCGTTGATGACACCGCTTTCCAATAAGGCGGAGTGAATATCGCCCGGAAGGGTGCAGGGTATGTGCGGATGAGTGTGAAAATATTTGGTAAAAGGAGCAATGGTCTCTTGCGAAAGAGGAGAGAGATTCCAGACTCCGTTGATATCGAGTGTAAGCATGAAGGCGCCTCCGATTGCAGAGTATACCACACAGAAAGCAGCCTGCGTCGAAAAAGCTTGTGACCGACGGTACTGCAACCTATACTTGTGCCATGAGGGGAAAGCCGGAATCGAACGATCAAGCGTCGCTGTATGAGGTCCATGGTATACGAAGAAATTCTCAGATTCTCCGTGCTTTTCTGCAAGCCCTTCTCATTACCATCGTTCTATTGCTGATAACCTTTACGCTCTACCAAGGGTGGCGCGAGCGGCTTGTGGAAAAGGGAAGGCAGGCAGGGCGGACCGAACTGCTGGGAATACGGAAAAATCTCTTTTTGCTGATGGGAAACCAGGAGATGTTCACCGCCTTGTTCGGCCAGAGACTGGAAGAAAGCCTTGCCGCGGGCTTTGATGTGAGCCTGGCCGAGGTTTCCTCGTATCTGGATTACCTGGAGCAGATCCACCCTTCCTTTGCCTTTGCAACAATTGCAAGGGAGAATGTGGTTGTCGATACCTACCCGAAACAGGGCCTGCATGAGGTTGGATTCGATTTGAGAGCCCTGGCACAGTATGAGGATCACATCGGCTATACTTTGCAGGTACAGCAAGTCACTCTTGACGGACCACTCGATGCAGGGGATGACACTTCCTATCTGGTAAGCAGATACGCCTTGCATGACACCAACGGCGTCTGGGGTTTGTTGACCCTGCATTTCAATTTCCGCCAGATACTGTTGGAGGCGGGAGTCGAGGATGTGCGTGAAGGGTATACATTGTTTTTCACCTTTGTCCACGGATCTGACGAGCAACACTTCGATTGGGGTGAAGCAGCAACGACCAAAGAGGAAGCGGTAGTCATGGATCTCTCCTACTCCCTGCTTCAATGGCGGATGCAGATCGCCCCGCAAGGGTCATGGATTGAATTTTCCATCCCGCTTCTATTGTATGGAATCGTCGGAAGTTTTGTATCTCTGGGTGTCGGGGTTTTTGTGTATCTCAACCAGATCAAGTTCCAGACGATCAAGACCCGTTCACGCACCGACAGCCTTACCGGTCTGCTCAACCGAAGGGAGTTTGAAAAGCTGCTTCACCAGACCTGCAAGGAGGAGCAAGCCTTCGCCGTTGCCTTGATCGATATCGACAACTTCAAGGAAATCAACGATACCTATGGACACCTGAACGGGGATAAGGCCCTGCTTTCGTTGGTCGAAAGCCTTAAGAAGCATATCCGCATGAGTGATGGCATTGCACGATTCGGCGGCGATGAATTCATCATCCTCTTTCACGAATGCACCAATGCAGAATTCTGTAGAAGGCTGTTCCAAGCCATCCGCCATACCCGTGTCGAACTTGAGGGAATACAAGTCGAAGTGGTGATCAGTATGGGCGTCGCCCTATCAGAAGAGGGAAGGCAGATGGATGCACTGATAGAAACTGCCGATCGCAGGCTCTATCGGGCCAAGCTGGAAGGCAAGGGGCGGATATGTACCACCGGGTGAGAAATACAAGACCGGGCTTGAGAACCCGGTCTTGTGTCGGTTGTCACCTATTTGGATTGCTCCAGGGCCAAGGTGACGGTGGTTCGGTCACACACCTCGGCAGGTCCGAAATACTGTACGGCTCCAGGGTAGGTGAAACAGGTCTTGCGTGCCCACTGAGCGCGATGCTCGGCAAAGTAGGCGAACGGCTTGCCTTCCAGTTCAACCAACGCCTTCTTGATGACGGGCTTCTTCGATCCGTGGCGGACTTCCATGTTCATCATCATGGTGATGGGGATGCCGCCTGCATTCCACTGCTCAGCAGGTGCGCAAAGGTTTGTGACTGAACTCAGGTAGCCGCTCAGGCCGGATCCAATGAGGCAGAAGGCATTGTAACCGAGACTGTAGCAGTAATCGGCATCAAAGTTGGTCGGAAAGGCACAGCGTCCTTCATAGCCGAAGAAGTGGGTCATCGCGCTGAATTTCCCGGTATAGCTTCCTTCAGCCTTCATCTGCTTGAGGCGGGTTTCGACCATGGTGGAGAGCAGCTTGTCGGTCTCGATACGCGATACCTGGACGTTTCCATGGGGGTCGCGGTCCATCAGCAGCTGTTTCTGGATTTCATCGGGAAGAATGGAGAACACGGTTTGCGAGCTCTTGCTCAAACGACTGCCGACGAACGCTACGCGCTGGGCACTGTCGGCCAAGGCGTTGAAAGCAACCTCTTCCTTTGCCAGGAGGTGGTTGATCTCGTCGATCAAAGCCTTGATCTCCGGGATGAACTCAACCAGGCCTTCGGGAATAAGCACCACACCGAAGTTGTTTCCATCCAGTGCACGATCGCTCACCGTCTTGGCGATATACTCAACAATGCTGACCAGACTCTGCTTGTTGGCCTCGACCTCTTCACTGACCAGACATACATTCGGCTGGGTCTGAAGAGCGCACTCCAATGCGATGTGACTTGCACTGCGACCCATCAGTTTAATGAAGTGCCAGTACTTCTTGGCACTGTTTGCATCGCGCTCGATGTTGCCGATCAGCTCGCTGTACGTCTTGGTGGCGGTATCGAACCCGAACGATATTTCGATGGATTCATTCTTCAGGTCCCCGTCGATGGTCTTTGGGCAACCGATGACTTGGATACCGTGCTGCTTCTCCAAGAAATACTCGGCAAGCACACCTGCATTGGTGTTTGAGTCGTCACCGCCGATGATGACCAAGGCACTGATGTTGTGTTTCTTGCATACCTGGGCGCAGACTTCGAACTGCTCCTGTGTCTCGAGCTTGGTGCGGCCGCTGCCGATGATGTCGAATCCACCGGTGTTGCGGTACGGAGCGAGGAATTCGTCGGTGATGATCTGGTAGGAGTCCTGAAGAATGCCGGACGGGCCGCCTTTGAACCCGTACAAGGTGTTCTCGGGATTTGCAGCCTTGAGGGCGTCGAACAAGCCGCTGATGACATTGTGTCCTCCGGGAGCCTGTCCACCACTGAGGATGACGCCGACATTTCGCTGAGCAGTAACGGCTTTGTTGTCGCCTTCGGTAAAGGAGACTCTGCTCATGCCATAGGTATGCGGGAACAGTGCCTTGACGGCATCAGCATCGGTCGCTGCACCGGTTGGTTCTCCATACACGGCTTCGATGCTGGTGATATCCTTCCTGAGAATTGCGGGCAGTTTTGGCTGGTACGCATAGCGAACCTTCTGCAAAGGGGAAATGTCCATAATGAACTCCTATAATGTAAGTATCAGAACAAGCTAACCATAGAACAAAACGGCCGTGTGTTTCAAGCATAAACACTTGCTTGGCGGCCAAGAGGCTGGTATACAGGAGACAGGGGGCGGACTATGTACCAAGAGATTGCTGTCAATGATGGCTGGCGTTTTTATCCGGGTTTTGAGGATGCTTTCCTCCAAATCGAGTATGATAGTTCCTCCTGGAAGCGGGTGGATCTGCCGCACAGCCCCCACCAGTTTGAGATCGGGTATCGTAAAGAGCTCTCATATCAGCAATTATCGACGTACAAACGAAGATTCTCGGTCAAAAAGGAAGCACATCAATTGCTCTCCATCCGGTTCGACGGCATCGCAAACAGTGCACGGTTCTACTGCAACGGAGAGCAGGTCGGCAGCAGCTTCGGCACCTATCTTCCCTTTACGCTTGAGCTGGGTTCGATAGATGAGTTCGACCTTACCGTAGTTGTCGATGCGACCGAAGACCCCGCATTCCCCCCATTCGGGGGGAGCGTGGACTACCTTGCCTTCTGCGGCATCTACCGCCAGGCAACGATGATTGTCAGAGAGAAGGAGCACATCACCTTTCTCTCGGTGACAAGCAGCACCAAAGATCGTGCAGAACTTCATGCAAGGGCGGTGCACAGTGATTCGTTGCGGGTGACAGCCTCCTTGCTGGATGGTGAGTCCTTGGTGGCGAGCGCTGAGACCGTGGTTGAAAACGGCTTGTTTCATCTTGTCTTCGATGCCTTGCAGCTCAGGCAGTGGAGCTTGGACGATCCCTATCTATATACGATTCGTGTGAAGCTTGCAGATGCGGAGGAAAGAGTCGTTCGTTTCGGCAGCAGGCATGCGGAATTCAAAGCCGACGGGTTTTATCTCAACGGACGGAAGCTGACGCTTGTCGGCTTGAACCGCCATCAGGACTACCCGTATCTTGGGTATGCGGCCCCTCCAAGCCTGCAGCGCCATGATGCCCTGTTGCTCAAGCAGCTGGGGGTGAATCTGGTACGAACCAGCCATTACCCGCAGGATCCCAGCTTTCTTGATGCTTGTGATGAAATGGGGTTGTTGGTCTTCGAGGAGATCCCTGGCTGGCAGCATATCGGAAGCGGGGAGGTCTGGAGAAAGGCCTGCCTTGAGAATACCCGCTGTATGATCGAGCGCGACTGCAACCATCCCAGCATCATCCTGTGGGGGGTGAGAATCAATGAGTCACCGGATGACGAGCAACTCTACAAAGCCACGAATGCACTGGCTCGTCATATCGATCCCCATCGGCAGACAGGGGGTGTGCGCAACATCAAGCACAGTCAATTCTTGGAGGATGTCTACACCTATAACGACTTTTCGTATGCGGGCAAGGGCAGGGGATTGGAGAAAAAAACGAAAATATGTGCTTCGAGTTTCCCTTATCTGGTCACCGAATACTGCGGGCACATCTACCCCTGTAAGCGATTCGACCCGCCGATGATGAGAAGCGAGCATGCTCTCAGGCATTTTCACATTCTCGATGCTGGAAGATCCACCACCGGCCTGTCGGGAGCAATCGGTTGGTGCATGCATGACTACTATACGCATGCGAATTTCGGAAGCGGTGACCAGATTTGCTACCATGGGGTTATCGATTTGGCTCGTAATCCCAAAGCCGCCGCATATGCCTACATAAGCCAGATGGAGCAGCAACCCATGCTGTGTGTGCTTTCCAGCATGGAAGGGGGAGACCACCCCAATGCCTGCCTGGATCAGGCTGTTGTAGCCACCAACTGCGAGGCGGTGCGGCTATGGTTCAATGATGAGGTGGTTGGAGTTTTTTATCCCGACTATAAGCAATTCCCCCACCTAGCCCATCCCCCGGTCATCATCCGCGACTTCATCGGTGACCGGCTCAAGGCTGAATCTTACCTGAATGCAAGACAGAGAAAGAGCCTCTCCCGCCTTCTTGGCAAGGTGGGCAGGCAGGCCGTAAAACTGACGCTTTTCGATACCCTCAAGATGGGTTTCTTTCTCGCAAGACACCGCAAGAACTATGGTGATGCAGTGCGTCTGTTCACTACCTATGTAGGCAACTGGGGGAGCAAGGAGGTAGCCTGGCGCTTCGAGGGTCTGGTCGACGGCAAGGCGAAGGTGGTGGAGGTTCTCAAGGCAGGCCTCACTCCGACTCTTGCGCTCACCAGTTCTACGACCTCTCTTTCACTTGCTTTGCCCACCTATGATATGGCCGCCGTACAGGTGTTGATCGTTAAAGAGGGACAGGTTCTTCCGTTAAGCTATGCCACCATTGCCTTTACCGTCAGTATTGAAGGCCCGCTTGCGCTAGCCGGCCCTGCAACCAGCTGCACCATCGGCGGTAGTGCAGTCATTTACGTCAGGACGATCGGAAAAGCCGGAAAAGCACGACTGACGGTCCACTCGGCATTAGGTGACACGACCTTGTCTTTTACAGTAGGCTAGTGCCATGCTGAAGTTGTATGTTGATGCCGATTCGTGCCCGAAAAATCTCCGACAGGTTGTGCTGCGTGCAATCATGAGGAAGAACCTGATCTCATTTTTTGTTGCCGACCGACCGTTGAAGGATATTGAGATTGCATATCAGGAGCATACCTCCGAGCTCAGGAAAGCCGCAAAAGAGGCGGGAGAGATCGATGAAATGGCCCTGCGGGCGATAAGGAGCCCAATCTCGATGGTCATCGTAAAACCGGGTATGGACAGCGCCGACGATTGGATCGTCGAGAATGCCTCGCTCCCGGCCCTTGCCATCACCCACGACATCCCTCTCGCGAGCCGTCTGGTCGAGAAAGGCCTTATTGTACTCGATGACCGCGGCAAGACCTATACCCGGGAGAATATGGCACAGCGGCTCTCGGTGCGAAATGCAATGACTGAATTCAGGGAGATGGGCCTGTTTGCCGAGAAACACGAACGTATGGGAAACAAGCAGATCAAGGCATTCAGCGATGCGTTCGATTCCCTGCTGACTGCAATGTTGAAGCAATAAGGAAGTATACGCTTCTTCAAGGGTAATGAAACGAACAGTCATGCTTCTCTATCATACGAGCTTGGAACGTGAACAACTGCAAAGCCGACTAGCGGCATTCTCCTTTCTAGAGCTGGATTGCCAAAAGCTCGATGGAAAAAGAACTGTCGAGTATGCTCTTCCGGTGATCTGCTTCGCCCGCGACCTGCCCAGAGCCCTTCTGTTGAAGCAGCACATCCTCTGCCCGTCGTTGCTCCTGTTCTGCCCCCAATCACTTATCGGGATGTGCAGTCTGCTCGAGGATGATCATTGCAGGACTAGAAGCCTCTCCTGTTCCACTGCTTCGCTTCAACATGCCCTGCTCTCCTTGACCGACGGCAACGAGCCAGGCTCTGTCAGGGAACAGCCTGTCCTGTTGACCCGGCGCGAACAGCAAGTCCTTTCTCTTATGCTCAGCGGTCAGGACATGGCCTCCATCGCCCGTAGCCTGGGTGTCAAACGGTCGACCGTTGTTGCACACAAGAAACACTTGTTCCTGAAAAGCGGNNTCCACCGCGGTAGTGCTAGAAATCTGCGAGCTTGGGGGCTCTGGGGTAGGGGATGACATCGCGGATGTTTCCCATTCCTGTAATATATTGGACGGCCCGTTCGAATCCCAAGCCGAAACCGGCATGGGGGACTGAACCGAAGCGTCTGAGGTCGAGATACCACCAATAAGCCTGCGGGTCGAGCTTGAGCTGCAGCATGCGCTGTGTCAGGACATCAAGATTCGACTCACGTTCACTTCCCCCGATGATCTCACCAAGACGAGGAACCAGCACGTCCATGCCCCTGACCGTCTTTTCATCGGCGTTCAGGCGCATGTAGAAGGCCTTGATCTCCTTGGGATAGTCGGTGACGATGACCGGACGCTTGCACACGACTTCAGTCAGGAACTTCTCGTGCTCGCTTTGCAGGTCGCTGCCCCAGGCTACCGGGAATTCAAAACTGGAGTTGTGTTTCTCAAGCTCCTTGACCGCCTCGGTGTAGGTCATGTGGGCGAAGGGAGACTCCACAATCTGACGCAGGGTCTGCTCCATACCCGCTTCTACAAACTTGCTGAAGAAAGCCATATCCTCGGGGCACTTCTCCAGTACCGTCCTGAAGAGATACTTGAGAAAGGCTTCCGCCACTTCCATGTTTCCGTCGAGCTCACAGAAGGCCATTTCCGGTTCAACCATCCAGAATTCGGCGAGATGGCGCTTGGTGTTGGAGTTCTCGGCACGGAAGGTGGGTCCGAAGGTGTATATGTTCTTCAGCGCCATGGCGTATGTCTCGCCCTCGAGCTGTCCACTCACCGTTAGGAACGCTTCACGGCCGAAGAAATCCTTGGAGAAGTCGATTTTCCCCTCTTCGGTCCTGGGAACATTGTTCAAATCCAGCGTGGTCACCAGAAATTGTTCGCCGGCTCCCTCGGCATCGCTCGCGCTGATGATCGGGGTGTTTACATAGGCAAATCCGCGTTCCTGGAAGAACTGATGTACGGCGAAGCTCAAGGTATTGCGCACACGTGCCACTGCTCCGAACATGTTGGTTCTTGCCCTGAGGTGGGATATTTCCCGCAGATATTCGATGGTGTGGCGCTTCTTCTGCAAGGGGTAGGTGTCAACCGGACACTCCCCGACCAAGGTGATGTCACTCGCAGCCATCTCAACGGCCTGGTCGCCTCCGGCGCTCTCGACGATGGGACCCTTGCAGATTACAGAACATCCGGTGGTGATGGAGGCCAAGGTATCCGAATTCCCAAGCTTGTCCTTGTCGATGACTATTTGCAGACCTTTCAGGCACGAACCGTCATTCACCTCAAGGAAGCATACATTCTTGCTGTCACGCTTGGTTCTCACCCAACCTTCCGCCGTGACGATCTCTGTCGATGGTGTTCTCTTGAGCAATGCTGAAATTCGTTCTTTCATGGGTCATGACTCCTTCTCGTAATTACGCCATTATGGTTTGTTTGGTGCAAAATAGTCAATATTCATCATGGTTTGCAGGGGGCAGGAGGTGAGGGAGCGTATTCTGGTTTGTATGACCTGTGTCGAGAGAGGATAATACAAGGGATAAAAAGAAGTTATGTTTTATTTTGACAGATTGACAAAATGTGATAAAGTGTATATAAAATAGATAGAATACTCCATGGAGGCCTTGCATGTATAAGACCATACCTCAAACATTTGCCCAAATCGTATCCAAATATCCTGCCTATGCAGTACAGATGAGTAAGGATAAGAATGGCATTTTTACTTCAGTGTCCTATTCCGAGCTCTCCAGTGAGGTAAACAGTCTTGCAGCCTCACTCGCAAAGCGGGGAGTGAAACGGGGCGACCTCATTGGACTGATCAGCGACAACCGCAGCGAATGGCTTGCCAGTGATCTGGCGATTCTCACTCTTGGAGCAGCCGACGTCCCTCGGGGCCGCGACGCAATGCCCTATGAAATCAGCTTCATTCTCAACATCACCGAAGCAAGGTTTTGCTTCGTGGAGAATGCGGTGCAGCTTCGCAAGATTGTGAATCTGCTGGACAAGCTGCCCGCCCTGAAACACCTGATCGTCATGGACCAGGAGTTCGACCAAAAGATGGCCGATGATGTGACCAAACCCGAGGATGTTGAAATTCTGCTCTATCGCAACTTGGTCAAGGAGGGTCGAACCCTTCTCAACGATCGCAACATTGCCAAATTCATCGAGGACGAGCGGCAGAAAGGTACAGAAGATGAGACCGCCACCATTATTTTCACCAGCGGAACAACCGGCGACCCGAAAGGGGTGATACTCACCCATAAGAATTTTGCCTATCAGCTGGAAGCAGTGCCCAAGCTCATTGAAAAGTTGGCACCGGGCCAACGATGGCTCAGCGTTCTTCCCGTCTGGCACTCCTTCGAGCGCATCCTGCAGTACATGATCATCAGCAATGCCTCGACCATCGCCTACTCGAAACCACTTGGTTCCATCCTTCTTGCCGACCTTGCAGTGGTCAATCCCCATTGGATGGGCTCGGTCCCCAGAATTTGGGAAGCAGTTAAGGCTGGTGTGTTCGCCAGCACGAAAAACAAGAGTCCGATCGCCAAAGGTCTGTTCGCGTTCTTCATCCAGGTGGCACGGCTGTACAGCCGCAGCAAGGACCTGCTTCTTGGGGAAGTGGCGACGTTCCAAAAGCGCAGTCGATTCCTCGACATCCTGGTTTCGGTGCTCCCGACGATTCTTCTGTACCCGCTCTACAAGCTGGGCGACAAGCTCGTATTCTCCAAGGTGAAGCAAAAGCTCGGTAAGAATTTCATCGCCGGAGTCAGCGGAGGCGGCTCGCTCAGCGAGGGTGTCGACCTCTTTTTCGCATCGATCGGCATCAAGCTGCTCGACGGCTACGGCCTTACTGAAAGCGCCCCCGTCGTAGCGGTCAGACCGGTTTCCCACGGGGTGAAGCGCACCATCACCGCGTTGCAAGGAACAGAGGTTCGCATCGTAGATGAAGAGGGACGCGAGGTGAAGCCCGGTCAGAAAGGCGTCATCCTGGTGAAGGGACCGCAGGTCATGAAAGGCTACTACAAGCGTCAGGACCTCACCGATCGCGTTCTCTCCAAGGATGGCTGGCTCGATACCGGAGACCTTGGCATGTGGACGCACAAAGGCGAGTTTGCCATCTGCGGGCGAGCCAAGGATACCATCGTCCTCAGCGGTGGTGAGAACCTCGAGCCGGTTCCCATCGAAGCAAAGCTGTGTGAGAGCGAATTCATTGAAAGCGCCGTTGTCCTCGGACAGGACCAGAAGTATCTGGGAGCCTTGATTGTGCTGAATAAGAAGCGAATCGAGGAGTACCTTACCGAGAAGCAGATACCCTATCTTGCAGACAAGATCGCCGGTATGAAAGAAGTGAAGGAGCTTATCGAGAAGACGGTAGGTGAGATTGTAAACAGCAAACACGGCTTTAAGAGTTTTGAACACATTGTGCGGTTCCAGCTGCTTGCAAAGAGTTTCGAGGTCGGCAGGGAGTTGAGCGCCAAGCAGGAACTCAAGCGTTTTGAGATTCAGAAACTCTACCGGAATGAAATCCAGGAGCTGTTCGTCAGCTAAATGCCACTCACGGCCAAGGCTGCCGGTTTTCTTGCATTTTTCCTTTGTCTCCTATACTATAATAGAATATACAAGGAACCAGGGGTTGCAATGATCCAGATCATAGGCACCAGGAAGTGCAAGGAAACAGCCAAGGCCTTACGAGCCTGCAAGGAGCGAACGATTGCGTTCCAATTCGTAGACTTGGCTGAACGCGAGCTCTCGGCGGGTGAATGGAAATCACTTTTTACCGCCAGCGACCCGCTCTCACTGTTGGACAGTGAGAGCTCTTACTATAAAAAGCAAGGCTATGCATTTCGTGAATTTGATGCCCGAGAAGAGCTTGTCGAGCATCCCGCATTGTTGAAGACTCCGATTCTTCGGTGCAAGGGTCGTGTACATGTCGGTTTCGACCTCTCTGTTTTAATGGAATGGGGAGCACAGTAATGCTGCACTACGCTGTTCTAGGCAGTGGTTCCAGTGGAAATAGTTATGTATTCTCCGATGGCACCACCTCATTGCTCATCGACCAAGGCTACAGTGTGGTTGAGCTCAGGCGAAGGCTGGACCGATTCGGCATTGATTTGGCGTCGGTGAAAGCTGTTTTTGTCACGCATCTGCATCCCGACCATGCAAAAGGGGTCGGTACGCTGTGCCGCAAGCAAAACGTAGCTGCCTACATCAGTGCAAGATCGGTGCAGGAACAGCCCGATCAGTTTGCAAAGCTTTGCATACCCGAAAAGCAGGTTGCAACCGTCGAACCTTTTGAAGTGGTATCAATCGGACCCTTCAGCCTGTTCTGTTTTGCCACCAGCCATGACAGTGCCGGCTCCGTCGGATGGTTCATCACCTATGAGGACCAGAGCCTGATGGTTCTGACCGATACCGGCCTTACCACCGACGAGCATATGAGTCTTGCCAAGGAGGCGGGCATCCTCTTTTTGGAAGCCAACTATGACAGGCGGATGCTGCAGACCGGGCCGTATCCCCTCTACTTGAAACGACGCATCGATGGTTCGTATGGCCATCTATCAAACGAGCAAGCCTTGTATTTCCTGCAGGAAAGCGGGTTTGCCGGCAAGCATATTTACTTTATTCATCTATCAGATGTAAACAATGATCCCGCCCTCTTGGAGAAAGCAGCACGCCAATGCATCCAGACCCCATTTACGGTGTGCCATAAGAACCAATGGTATGGTCCACAGCCGGAGGCGCTATGAAGAAACCAAAAAAGAAAGTGAAACAAACCGTATGGTCCTATCGGAAGATTCGCAAACTCAAAAGAGAGGACGGCCTGACTTTGAAGACCGTCACCGAATATACGATGGAGTCGGTGGTTGAGTGCACCGTCAGCAGGAATGCCAAGCGTATTGCACTGCGCACCTATGGAGAGGATGAGGGTGAGGTGACCTATGCCCAGCTCAAGGCCATGAAGGATGCAATCGGCGTCTTTCTCCTCGAGCATGGATTCGTTCGCGGCGACCGCATCGCACTCCTCGGTGAAAGCTGCCCCACATGGTTGATCGCGTATTTCGGCATAACCAGCATCGGATGTACGGCGGTGCCTGTGCTTCCCGATTTCTCGGCCAAGGAAGCGTGTCAGATATTGGCCCACTCCAAGGCCAAGGGTGTGGTTGTCAATGCAAAGCATTTTGAGAAGGTGATTCCGTTTGTGAAGGACAATCCATCGATGTTGGTGAGAATGGAGGATCTCTTTCACATCCCCGATCCCATCAGCAGTCAGCTGGTGGACCGCCAACAGTTTGCTGCAGCCCCCGGACGGGATATCAGGCGTCGCAAGCTGGACAAGAAGGCCGAGCAGCTCAGGCTCTCTTCGCTTGCCAGGGAAGAGGATCTCGCCTCCTTGATCTATACCAGCGGGACAACCGGAAACAGCAAGGGTGTCATGCTCACCCACAAGAATCTGGTGTGGAATGCAGACATCTCCACCGATGTATATGTGAATCTGAAACCCGGTGACAAGGTTCTTTCCATTCTTCCCATCAGCCATGTGTATGA
>WARQ01005264.1_pt1 | contig 22446 bp, 19 predicted proteins | sample 4769161 | NCBI WGS metagenome assembly WARQ01 (sample SAMN08893024, study PRJNA449175) | gut metagenome | isolation source: rumen sample fed with dry roughage | host: buffalo | place: India: Nagpur | collected 2016 | reverse complement strand
AAGCTCGTGAGAACAGTGCTATCGTTTGTTGTGATCTAAATTCTTTCTGATCACATACGAGAACGGATAACATGTCACGATATATATTATTTTTTAATTTCATAATTTCACCTCAGAGAATTTGGTACAATTCTGTTCTCAAAAAGTGATGATTAATACACCCGGGTTTCCCCGGGTGCATTTCATCTTATGATTACAGCATTGCCTCCTGAGGAGGTACCAAGTTAGCGTCGAAGATAAACACCGGAGATGTTATCTGATACTTAACGATTGATATAGCGGCAACTATAACTTCGAGGTCATACTGAGCAGATGTTGGGAAATCCTCCGCATCCATATATACCTCTTCGATGATATCAAACGATTTAAGTTCGGGATCAGAATCATAAAATTCTTCACACTTCTTTTCACCGTCGTCATCTTTAGTTGCATAATACTTCGATCTCCATATATCCATATAAAGACCTTTGATTGATTTTCTGATTGCTTCCTCTATGAGATAACCCACATTCTGCAACTTTGAATTTGCGCAGTTTGTGAATGGTCCATCTACTTCGTGACCGCGATCATGTGTTCTGTTATATCCGTACTTGAGCATATTGGATACGATACCAAATGTCATTGCAGATTTAACGATTGAGATACAGTCACGAACCTTATCCGCAATCATCACAACCTCAAGAGATGTTGAACCCTTGATGTTGAGCATTGTGTCTCCACCAGATGTCAGCTTGAGTGCTTCGATTCTCGACTCCAGTTCATCTTTGGATATCTTGGACTGATCAAGTGATCTGTTAAGTTCGTCCTTGAGTTCATCAATGTATGTTGTAGGAGCTGTTACATTATCAAAGCACATGCAGTTTCCGTGAACTACCTTGACGTCTGCTTCAACAAGCATTGTGTTATGATCAATGATTGGTGATTCGGGTTTGATCTTTGTTGCATGAAGAAGAGCGCATAGATCAGCTATTTCATGTTGTGGTCTGTAACCACGAACTTTACCGATCTTAATGTTAGCAACACCACCATGCTGTTTGCAGTCATGTGCATATGCGAAAGCATAACATGCATCAAGGAATTTCTGTGTGTAAGCGGGAGCAAGGATGATAACCTCTTCCCACTTTTCTTTGTCATAGTTGCGGTAGAATTTGTCCCAATCGTTTTCACCGAAAGTATGACCATATATGATCATCTTTACATGACTCCAGTTTTCAAGTGAAGCCGCAATATCGGGATTCATCTCAACAGCAACTCTATACTGTCCAGGAAGATGTTCGAACTCGTAATGCACATTTGAATATGCTTCCGGGTCAACATCTTTGTTTACGATGATATTTCTTACTGACATAACTTCTCCAGTTTCAGCATCAACCACAGGGCTTAATGCCTTGATAAGAATATCCGTAAGCTCTTCATCGTAATTGTTTGCAACCGATATAAGATTTGTGAGAGACTTGAGTGTGAGCTTACTAATAACTCCGTTCTCTTTATCTCTCTTGATCTTATCACGATTCTGATAGTCTGCTTCGATCATGTTGAAAGCCTTGAGTGCGTTTCTCATATCATCCGGCGTTTGTATGATTGCGTTCACAAGGTTGAACATTTTCTCAGCGAGAAGAACACATGACGTTGTACCATCGCCAACAACACGGTTTACACGTTCGCAGATATCTTTGATATTCATGTACACCATCTTCTTATATGGGTTTCTGAAGTTAAGACCTACGAATGTATTATAACCGTCTTTCGTTGTGATATTATCAATACCCTGATTCATCATTACCTGACGACCATAAGGACCATATGTTGCACGAAGCTGATCCGTTATCGTCTGGAATACTTCAGAAACCAGCGCTTTGTAGTCATTCTCAGGAATAACGTTTACATCTCTCAAACGAGAGTATGCAAGATAATCAACTGTCGGTGAATAGTCATCATGTTTATTTTCCTTTGTCTGATCCATAAGTTTTTTCCTCCTTGATATTATTGGTATCAAGAAGTATATCTTTTGGCATCAGTTTAAATTTCACGGTAAAGTGTTTACCATGACATTTCATCCTTTGTCTCTCTTTGAATATCTTCATAATATCAACACCGGTCGATATCATTGTATATTCATACGTGATACAAGATTGAACACCACGTACAGAAGATACTAAACCTTCTGTTTGCAGTTGAAGAATCATCATAATATTCGTTGTTGCAGTTTGGATCTGGTCATCAACTTCTTTAAGATGTTCTCCATAAAGCGTACCACGTTTAATTTGACTTTCGACTGTACGAATCTCAAGTAATAATGAATTGACATTCTTTTGTGTGTCGATGTATTTTTTGAACATGCTCTGAAGTATGGGAAATACCTCGTGTAGTTTATACTCAGCAGATGGTGATGAGAATCGGTTTTCAGAGTATACTTCTATCAACGCACCCAGACTTTCAACTTGACCTTTGATAATTGTCACAATGTCAAGTTCCCCCGGTCTATTTTTGAATGCAATAACAAGGTTCTCCGATAGAATATTTGTTAAATCAAATATATCCTTCACGGTAGTCTTGTATACTTCTAAATCCTTTTCATGTTCATTTTTAGTTCGAACTAATTTCCAACCGAAACAATTTCATCACTTCCCTACTAATTATTTATTCAGCAATCGTCAAACGATTTGTGCTCTTGAGCATCGTATAAGCTTCACGTTTTGTCATCGGCTTAGAAGAAGGTACATATACGAGATGCTTGTAACGATGATATCCGGCTAACATTGGTGTCAATATATTTGCCGGTATTACATGCATATTACCTTCATTGCTTTCAGCATTGTATGTGGGTCTGCCATAAATATATGAACGAGATGAATATACTCTCATTCTATAATATAACATACTATCACTCGCCTGATCTATTTGCAACATTGAAAAACGTGTTAATGCAGGCTCATGCTGAACCGGAGCTTCATCGACTATTATAGAACGGATAACATGTGTATCTGCGAGAATCATAAGCTTTTGATTCTTTTTGAACTTCTGATCGATTTGCTTCTGTTGAACTTCTTCCAACAGTTTACTGTCATTAGTTACATACTGAGCATCATCCAAACGACCAATTGAACGTTTAGATATTTTCTGCTTGTCCAGAACCGAAAAAACTTTCTTCTCGATAGCACGTGATTCGATACCGTATAATGATCTTGCTTGAATCATCAACGCTGGTAATTTGTGTAGTGTATCTGTAATTGTTGGAACATCGAAATATGTTTCCGAATACATATCCAACGGATCCACTATGCAAATTATCTTTGTATGTGAGTTTTCAAGTATAGGATTAAGATACCACGAAGGTATCAACTGAGTATCATTTATAATGATTACATCCGCTTTGAAGATTGTCTTCAACATTGGCTTGTATCTGATTCCATCATCCTTCTTGAGGAAACCCTCAATGGTTGACGTGTCACGTTCGATAGATACAAGGTCATTTATAAACAACTCAGCATAGAAATTATGATTGTTCAACGGTATCTCTTTATGGAGACCAATGATATCCTGTATACCTTCAATGATTCTTATTTTGTCATATGTGGTATATTCCATAACAGCATCTATGACATGCTGAAATATTTGTGTACCCACTATACCACCAACGGTCAGTGGTCTTATTGAATCTGACCAGAGATAATCTCTGACCAATTCCATCATATCTGATTCTGATAAAACACGCATAACTTCACCTCCAAACAAATGAGTTATAGGGTCGGGATTTCTCCCGACCCATATGAACTCAATGCCGATTAGACAATATTGTTGAAGATAGAGTCGATGCTTACATCATAAGCGCCGGCAGCAACAGCACTCTTTCTGTCATCAACGATGCAGTTCCAGGATACAGGATCCTTATAGCCGTCACCGTGTACATATCCACCCTTAACATTGATGATCTGGAATTCACCAGATGTCTTGTCAGTTGTGGGATCCTTGTACATATCCTCGAGGATTCTCTCGGGACGGAGATAGATGCAGAACCAGTCTCCTGTTGCAGGGTCCTTAGAGAACTGAGGCTTGTAGTAACGGAGAAGCTTCTCGAGGTTCTGTCCGTGAATACCCTTCTTGGAGAGTTCCTCAAGAACATCAGGCATAGAAAGGATATTGGGGAGATTCTTCGGGAACATGAAAGGCTCGAGTGCATCAAGAACTTCCTTCTTGAAGAGATACGGAGAACCGTCCTCACGAAGAAGTCTGGATACGAGATCCTCACCGCCTGTTGTTGTGTCTGTTGCGATGTCCTTAGCGTTGATAGCGAGACGCATTCTGATGTATGCGTTACCACCGACACCTTCCCATCTCTCGAAGTCGGTTACGATCTTGATACCGAGAACATTGTTCTGAAGATATCTTGTTACGTCATCCTGAGACGGTGTGTAGAGATTGATCTTGAGAGGCTCCTGGCCGCATTTCGTGTTACTCATAATTGAGTTCCTCCTTTATTTTTATATTGATATTATGAGGTAGATTCCAACAACCTTTATTATTGACTGTTCATCAATAGTAAGATCGTTGAATGATTTGCCGAAAAGACCATCAGACAAAGTATTGAGTATACCATCCGGTACATCATTTCCTCTGAGTTTCTCTTCGATTACGTCTGAGATTGTTTCGTATGAGTTGAGCTTAGCCGTGATGAACGGTATCTCTATCTTGTCGATACGACTCATCTTAGGCTTAAGAATGTTGATGGTTACTTTTGTAACCTGTTCGTACTGTTCCGGAACATTACGATCATCGGTTATTACGACATGATCATTTGTCGCAACCTTTTTGCAATAGGTCAGAAAATCCATTGTTTACCTCCTCGTCAAACCATAGTTGACATTATAGATTCCGGGATAACCCTCATTAGTAGGTGCCTGTGAATAGAGATATCTGTTACGATAATCGTAAGGAGTTTCTCCCCATCCATAACCAACATACTGAGGTTCATCATAAGCCGGTGGTGCTCCATATGGATATCCATTTACAGGATTACCATATGCATCGTAGTTCGGATAATTGTTGTTGCGTCTTGAATCGTCATAACGACCACGAACTGCATCAACTACACGATTTACACCGTTTACGCCTCTTTCGATGTTATCGAAGATACGATCGATATTTACATCGTCGCGTCTATCGTCATATCCACCGAAGTAATTTGTTGTGTCACTCATTGCATTTTTCCTCCTTTTTATATTATTTAATTTATGTCATGTGGCTGGATTTCCTAAGGACCACATAAACAACGATACGTATTCTTATTGTACATAAGATGTTTCCTTTCAACGATTATTTATTTATAATACCTGATTGTATGCATATGCAGCTGGACAATAACCACCTGGCTGATAATCATAATTCTGATACTGGTTTCTGAAATATGGCATTTCATCTCCCCATCCATAACCATAATTATTCATATCATATCCATAACCACATGGAGTCTGATATTCCGGATATCTTCTCTGGTTATATGGATTCTGTGAAAAGTATCTGTTAGGATCTCCATTTACATATGGATCATACGGGTCATACGGATCAAAATATCTTTGTCTTCTTTGTGGTATCGGTCTATACTCTCTCGGAGCAGGTGGATAATATGTTCTCTGTGGTGGCTGATAATATTCTTCCACGTTATAGTTTATCGGAATAACATCATTGTCATATGGATCATCATATTCGCTTTCAAATCTTCCATCAACGATGACCCATTCACCAATATGGGAATCATATTCCCAATGAACATCATCACGCTTGCGCTTTTTCTTTTTCTTCTTCTTTGGTTTACGAACGACATAATCGTCGTCATCTGTTTCATAGTGTGAGCGTTCTTCCATGCGGATGTTTTCCTCACGGAGCTCACGATTCTCCTCGGTCTTCTTATATACAGCATAAACGAGAGTGGCCACACTCGCTACAGCTGTACCAACCAGGGAGATCATTGTTGTAGTCGACATAAACAATTTCCTCCTGTTAAATAAATTTATTTTCGCATAAAGTCTCCTTTATACACATGAAATATATACATATTCAAATATATAATTTTTGAGTATATTTCCCTTTATGCACATAAAATATATACATATTAAAATATGTATTTTTTAGTAAAAACCGCTCGATAATCTATAAATACAGAAAGGAGTATTTTTTATGGATTTAATAGAAAAAGCCGAATTGGTAAAAGAGGTTATAACCGGTGATGCCGATGCGAGTGATATAGTTGATTCATTTGTTGACGATGCTAAGGGAGCATACGAAACAGTGTCTAACCTAACAGGTGGTGCGCTCGAAGCTGCTCAAGATTTCATAGAAGATCCTGCCGGAGTTGCTGGTGAAGTTGTCGGAAATGTTCTTAATTTAGCGGCTGATGTAGTTGGTTCAACACCAGCTGGAAAATTGGTCAATGGATTACTTGGTGCTCTCGGTAAGGATAATAATGGACCAACCGCTACAACTACAACCGCTTCATATTATATACCGAGCCTTGGTGCTGAATTGGATGGTAGTAGTGATGGTCTATTTCAATCATCTCCATTACTTAATACATATTCTCCACGTTTGTTCGGAGCACCTCATCAGTTAACTCATTTATGTGATATGCGTTTAATGAGTTCTGATGGCGAATCACCAGGACCTGTTGGAGACTTCTACCTTGAAAAGATTCTTGAAAATGGTCAGGTTGCAAACTTTGTTATCGGTCGTGCGGTATTCACTGGTGGTATGAATGGTATATTAGCTGGTATCAGAAATATGATTCAATATGCTTCAGCCGTTAATAAATATGGTGAATATATCAATGCAACAAATGCTGCAGGTAAAAATAGCAGGTACATCTCATCAGAGAAAGCCGATCTAAGTGAAGCAAATTTTGACAAGTATAAAAAATTGATGGAGGATTCCAATAGTTCAGTAAATAAGAAAGACTTCCAGATGCAACAGGATGAGAATGGTTTATGGCTCGATTCTAATGTTGAGGATGAAGGTAATGGACAACTGCTTGACGAGTTATCGGGAATATTTAAAAGTATCGGTACTGATATAAACGCACTCAGAACAGCTTTAAAGACATCATTCGCGGTACAACAACCGTTCTATGCTTTCGATTCCGATTGGTATTCTTATATTCAAAGAGTTAAAATGATGATAAATTCATTCATCGTCATGCTTGGTTTAAGCGAAGCATCAGTTCGTATTGGTGATGAGATGTTTTCAATCGCGATGAACAAATATGACTCTGAGAAAGATGTATGGGCTAATTATAGATTCATAACACCAAACAAGGATCTTGGTGTTGTTACTGCAATCGACACACAAACCGGTGATACATCACAATACGTATCATTTATGATCGATCCTTCCGGTAGCAGTGAATCATATACCAACGCTGTTGGTGAATCACAAGTATATGCGTCTGTAATTAATTCAGGTTCTTCTATCGGTAATGAAATCGCATTCATTACTAACTCATCTCAGAGTGCAATCGATGACGCAATTGTTAATATTGCATCAAAGAGTATCAATGCTGCAGAGGCCATATTAACAAACCTTGGTGGTGGTATAGGTAGATTCACCGCATCAGTTGCTGGTAGTATGGCAAAGTCATACATAGGTGACCACACAATATATCCACAGATATACCAATCATCTACAGCAACAACATCAAAGAGCATTACTATGCATCTTCAAGCATCCGGTGGAGATCCGTATTCATACCTGATGGATGTATGCGTTCCGCTGTCATTCATAATGTGTATGGTACTTCCAGAAATGTCACGTAATACAGCATCTGCATATTCATTCCCACCTATCGTTCAATGTAATATTCCAGGTTTATGGGGTACTCGTCTCGGTATGGTTACGCAGGTTGATGTGTCTAAGAATCCATCTGGTAAAGATTTTTCAGTTAATGGTTATCCTTTATCTGTTGACGTAAATATCACAGTGACGGATCTTCAACATGTTATGGTCGCAACGGGTATAGACAAACCGGCAATGTTCTTGAACAATAACACGATGTTTGATTATATTGCTCAATGTTCAGGAGTTGATAAATATCGTCCTAATGGTAGTGTTCGTTTGATAACTAAACTCACATTGGGTGCGTCTGCTTTATCGTTGTCCGGAACATTTGCAAACATAGGTAATGCATTACATAATGATTTACACCATCTGGCAAATAAGATGAAAAAGACATATACAATATAAAAAATATACACGGGGGCTCACGCCCCCGTTGTGTATAAATTATAATGAATCCATTATATTCATGATGTTCATTCCATATATGATTGGATCTATCTTGGATATCATTGTTGATAAAGATATCGCATCCTCAAAAGGTATAACAACAGAACCGAACTCTGTTGTCATTATCTTTATTGCTGGAAAGCATTCATGTGATTCATTGACATATACTGTAGGAATCATCGTTATACCCGCTGTCGAACAAGCTTTTTCAGTCTGATAGATTTCAAGTGTACGTGCATCAATATCAAACTCGGTCTTGTTCAAATCGGGAAATAATTCATACAGATTTTCAGAAATACGTTTAACACTCTTCTTGAGAAGTGTGACAAACTGAAACCATATTCTACCAGGAACGAACAACCTTGACTTGTCAAATCCTTCAGAAATGGTAAGTGAATATGAATGATTTATAACTACATTTCCTTTGTCCGTGATTTTAACAGTTGGATATTTCTCTTCATATGTTCTTGGAATAAATGTATAACCATAATTCACAAGAAGCTGTTTGTTTATTGTCCCATTATATAATCTGATCGTGTAACTTTTTCGTGAATTAATCATCATCATCACCATAACTTTCCGGGTTTGAATCAACCTCGAGTGGATGATAATTCAGATTAACGTACGTTGACATTATAAGCTTATCAAGTGCATTCTTATATTCTCTCTGATTTTTCGCATTGAATGTGAGTCGCTTGTGATCAGGAAATGCATACTCAATGAACTTATACAGATCATATTCAATATTCGGATTCTCATTAGGATCAGAATCATTGAATCCGGATAGATCAGCATAAGGTGATATCATACCGTTCTGTCCAACATCCTTTGATGAATACAGTAGATCAACGACACCCATCATTGATGGATGGAGCTGTTTATGAGACAGCTTGATCTTATGCTTATCATTACGACCAAGCGAATTAGGTCCACTTTTGGTCATACGAAGAAGCTGATAATAATCCAGATCATTCGCAAAGTCAATCGATTCAACAATACCAATTGAATGAAGTTTACGAATAAGCATCTTCGGATTGAATCTGAGCTGCTGTTCCATATCATTCATTGAGATATGATTACCGAACTTGAACATCTTCTTGAGCTTGGCAGATACTTCAGCGGTTACAATTGTTGAGATAGCCTCATTAAGACGGAATCTCTTATTCTTGTAATCAAAGATGTTGACATGACCGAACTCTGACATGAGTGCATATCTGAGAAGAGTCATCATTGTACGCTTATCACATTCAGGTATCGGAAGTATTTCCGCAGTGATTGTATCAAGCATACGAGCAACGTGCATCTCATTACAAGCACCACGATGTTCTACTGCATTCTCATAATATGACAGCTGATAAACCCACCATTTGGTGTCATTCATCTGTTCAAGATCAACCGGTTTATGCTTACGAATTATATCACAAGCCATTACCAGAACTGAGCGAATATAGGAGAAAGTTGCTACCGCTTCTTTGTGTGCTTTCACATATATCTCAGCATCTTCAAGCGGTTTGAAGTAATAGAATTTATCTTTATCCTCATCGATCACCCGGTCACTGAACTGTAACATTGGGAAGCAACTGAGGTAACTCAGGGGATGAATTATGTGCATGAAGCATGACAGAATCGATTCCATTGTGTTGAAGATTTTAACTTCACAACGTTCACCGGTGACAACTGCACCATCGATTGATGTTTCGGTTGTTTCATCTTTGTGAATCTCAATAGGAAGCAGTGATTTTATAATGTATCCGTGATCATAACCACCCTTTGCCGGATAAATGAATTTATCCACGAGCTGATATTTTGTATACAGCATGTTACCATATAGGAATCTTCCCTGTTCATCCTCGATAGGTACATATACTTTATTAGGTATAACTCTTGTCTCGAGACATCTATTCTTATCACGTGCACCGCAATAAATATCAAACTTGAGTATTCCGACACGTGTGTCTTCGATATACTTTGTTGATAGTTTGTCACCGGTTTCTCTACGTCTATCCTGAATTTCGGATGCGGGTGGGTGAGGATTCCATTCCCAATTTATACAATGGATGAATGGTGAAACGGAGTTAGAATTATCGATCGGATTTAGACCCAAGATGTTTATAATCTCGATATCTTGAATGGCTTTTTGGATATACTGCCATAGCGGTTTCTCCTTACCGAGATCAACTTTGATATCCCTTAAGGGATGTTGAAACTTGGGTATGAATGTGTCAATCATTAATGACCCTCCTTCTTTATCTTTTGAAGTATTAGAGAGTTATATCCCTAATCGAAAAAATTATGTACATGTCAAAAATACTATTTTCTTTCAGAAAGGAGTGAATGGTTTTGAGTAATGAAAGAGATAAACAGTTTAACCCTCTCGTCTCTCCAGATGCCGCGAGAAAGACATTCCAATTGTTAGAACGTTTCTACGATGGATATACCAAACGCAACAATGGTTACATCGATGCAGATGGTCTTCAGTATGCTGGTACATTTGAGAACTGGGGTTCTGAAATATATTCAGAAGCAAGAAAACTGTTAACCGATCGAGTACCAATTGATCTCGTTTTCACAAGAAACGATTTTGATTTTTATTTCGATCTTATGTACTCGGAACTTATAGAGACATATGAACAACAAACTATGTTTGTTGGTGTGTTAAAAGAGAATGTACTCCGTTCAAATTGCACATATAAACTCAGATTCACGAACTGTAATATGGTTAATGTACTTCGTGCTGAAAGCTGGAGTGATCCAGAGGTTAAACGTGATCTTTTCATAGTCACAACAACAGCACCAACATTATCAATCGTTGATCAAAATAATCAACTGACAGAAGTGAATCTTGCAATTTCATCAAATGTTGGTGGAACCATCACATATGCTTTCCATCCCGATTATTCAAATACAAAACCGGAAAGACCGGGACAAACGGTTGTTCAGGTTTGGAATTATGATGAAACAACACATACGTTGATTATCGATCTGACTAAGAAAGAAGTTAATCGTCCATGGATATGGGTTTACAGTGATGATTTTAAAACATTACCAGATATTCAGTTTGTGAATAATGATGATGTGAACGGAAATACTTTATTGACCGTCGGTACCGACGGTCATGCTAATAGCTATTTGTATCCGTGTATATATGAAGATAATGTTCCGGCTCATCTTGGACCGGATGAAGATAAGCAATGGTTCCTTAAAATTCTGCCTGTTGACACCAGTGAATTCTTTGATACTGATGATCCAACCAGATACAATGTCAAAGTAAAAGCAGTATCATATGTATATTCAACAAACCCATGGGATACACCGGATTATGTAAAAACGATTAAGTTTGAATCACCTGATGTACGAATATCACTCACTGCTATTGATGATGTTTTTATCTGGTATCATAAACCACAGCCTGGAGATTATGATTACGATGGTTTGACATATATCAATCATCGTTATGCATATATTCCTTTAAGTGTATATGATGATCAACCGACAGCAACTGTTCTGAAGCCATTGTTAAAGATCGATTTCTTGAGAGAATATCTTCATCCATTTGAACAAATGATGGGTAATGCTATATCAGGTGTTCATATGGATACATGTTCTGATCGTTCTGATAATGGTGTATTAAAGAAGAATGGTACCATTCATTCTCTTGGAGACTTTGATGGTCTTCCTATATACTTTAAATTGTTGGGTGATCGTTGTGATCATCGTTCGCATGTCGAATTGTATGCTATTCGTGATCATTTGAATAAGTATAATCAGAAAGCAACTGACAAACAAACAGCTGCTATCATTATTGATTCTGCTTTGTCTCCTAAAGACTCAGAAGAAATGCTCGATTCTTTACCGATATTAATCAAATACAACTTCGATGTCGGTAGAGAATATTGTCCGGTATCAGGTGATGTACCTGCAATGAATGTTAAATCATCAATAACATTTATCGATGAAAATACATTCGGTGATGATGCAACTCTTGGTCAAGAGGTTCTGCCTCATTTCATATATCAGGGTAGTCGTGTATACTCATTGACATCTTTCCGTTTGGATCCAGATTTGGAATATGGTCGTGTTTATATCATAACAAATGACCCATCGGAATACGATAATAACATGAAAACTCGTTTTACAAAGGCTGCTCGTACATTTGCGCGTATATGTGATATACCAACAACATTCTCTCAATTGATACATATAACCGGATTCGTTCCAACTGTCATTGTCGATAAAAAGTATATCCATTGTGATGCACCTTTCCTCGATGAAGATAATGAACGTCTGTGGAATTATTTGTATTATATGTGGGCTGAAACCGGACATCAAGTATCCGATGGTAGAGGTAATCAATTACCCACCAATGTTGGTATCTTCTCATATGGTACTAATCTTGATCTCATGTTTAGAACAGCCGGTGGTATCTATCACGGTTCTCGGTATACAATGAAAACCAATCTCAATCCAACAATAATGTCTGTTGAAATAACCAAGACTGCATCATCCACAGGTACAGGATATGCGGTGAATGATACTTTCACATTCTATGTCGGTGGTAGATTGATAACTGGTACAGTTGATTCCGTATATAATGGAGGAGTAAATGGATTCACTCTTGATATGATCGACTCAGATGTTATAAATATTGCCAATCTGGATGGTAGATTATCATACTTTGAAACGGAGACCGTTACTGGTCAGGGCACTGGATTGATTATATCTTTTGAGATAACTTCTTCCAGATGGGCAGAACTCAACGATCATGATACATCCATAGCTTTTGACAATCTATTCACAATGAAATATGACCGTTATGGTTTCTTATGGTTCTGGGATTATGACCCTGATACAGAACATTGGTCGGAAGTATCACAGTTGACTGGTCCAATCATAACACCGAATCCATATGATACAAAGTATGGTATATCCGAGGTTAATACTCGAAGCATGTGTGACGTATATATGTACAACATGCTGGTTCCGTATAAGTCTCCGGTAAATCATAATGTAACGGAGAAAAGTGAGATATCGGTTGTACCCATTTCTGTTGACAAAGATGATATTATAACATTTTCAGGACCAAACTATCAGAACACATTGTACGCTTTATCAAGATATGATGATCCAACATATGACAATTATAGAGTGACATATTGGACAACGACAGCTGATTATGAAGAAAGACATGATGTACTTAAGTTCCCACAATACAATCAAGTCAATCTTGATAAGTATACGAAGATAGGTTCATCTATTCAACCAGTGAACAGATCTGCGAATATGCCAGTTATGGGTTACTATAACCCAAATAAGAATGTAATAACGGATTTGAATTATATCGACAAAGTCGTTGCTGACATCGAAGAAACACCAAAGACATTCTTAAATTCAATCAACCCTGAATTCATTACTGAGACAGGTGTCCTCAAAGAATCCATATTCGAATATAATGAATTCAAAATGACCAAAGCATACAAGGAAATGTGGCTTTCTGTAAATAGTATGACACGTCCAGGATTAGTGATGTATGTAAAACAGAACTACCCGAATGCTGATTGGTTGGATTTTGAGGATACAGAATATGCTTATGATGAAAACAGAATAAAAGCATATATCATGTCTAACTGGTGGGACAATCCAATATACAAACGTGATGACATCAATATACTCCGTCATATAAATGAACAAGTTGTCACTGACGAAGGCGAACCGTTGGGTGATCAACCAACCGGTGGTTATGAGTATCTCATCGAGACTCATAAACCTAAAGTTGAATTTGACGAAGAGACCTATATCACAGATATAACAAACATATTCAAAATAGATGAGAACATTGATTTGACCGGTTTCGTAATAAGGAATTCCGCATCCGTGGATGTATCAAAGAATTGTTTGATTCTTATGCGTGGTAAGCTATATGCATATATCGATGATCAATGGGTTAAAGTAAACTGATAAGGAGGTACAATAATAATGAACAATATCCCTGAAAAGATTTATTATCATCTTGGATATAATAATCTCGGTTTGTTATTGGACCAAGAACGAAAACATTGGTTGATGAAAGTCGACAAACAGAAACAGGTTCAAGATAAAACAACCGGCGAAATATATGAAGGAACAGTAAACAATCTTGCTTCGGATATCGTTATAGAGTCCGAAAGATTGAATATAACCAACGAGGCCTTTGCTTCGTTGGTTTATACTGATCCGGCTTTAAACAAGATGCTTGAGGTTTCTAACTCAGCATTCACGTACTCATATGAAGTAAATGGTTTCATGTTTGCACGTATCTTGTCTATTAACTATCAGACGTCTACATCATCTGATCCAGTTATTCATCATGCATACAGATTGAAACTCCAAGACTGCGAAGAATGTATCATTCCATTCGGTGGATCGCCTAATACAGATTCCGTATTTGCTGATAGATGGCTCAAGACTTCAACAGTACCGATCATTCAGTTGATGGATGACAATTCTCAGTACACTATTGAAGTTCAACTTGATATGGATAACTGCACGAATCCAGTATTCTATTATCCGTTGAATACAACTATTCAGCCGTTCGAACTCATTCTTGATAACGATGTCTACTACACAGAAGGTATCAATGATGATGATTATATCGGTATGCCTTTGTATTGGTTCACATGTGATGAAACAAATATGGGTCCGAAGGTAACGATCGCAAACAATCATTCTATTCTCGGTAGAGAACTTTGTATGTTATCCAATCCGGGTAATGGTTCAAAGTACGATGTAAAGATGTATGTGGGTGTTGATGGTGATAATGATGCTACACCTGATGATTCATTGACATCTACATTTGCGGTTGTATGTAAATCTAATCAAAGATTCACCGATACTGAAGCTGACTTTATGGTTAATTTACCTCCGGAACAAATCATCATGAAGAATACCACAACCGACGAAGAATTTTCTCTCGGAATATCTTTTGGTATTGACGAGAATTCTGTTATCAGGATGACACCTGATGTAGGTTGGGAATATGTTGATGACTCAACATACATGGTGCAGATGTCGGTATTCGATACTAACTGTCTCGAGGTTGGTAAGAATGCATTAATACCAGTCTTTGATTTAACGCTTGACACACGTATTCCATTTATAACAACATCTGAATCAAATGTTGGATATGCCGGTGTACGCATGGGTTCATCCAATGAATACTCCGACATCTATCCACGTTATCCTCATCATCTCAACGAGTGGGAAGGTCTTCCGACATGGATAAATGAATTGGATCCTGATATGGTTCCTCAGCATCTGTGTGCATATGCTATACATAATACAAAGGATTATGTTGAGACTATTCCCGACAGCCGTCAGGTTGCTGCACTTCTGCTCGACCCGGGTAAGAAGAAAACCGATGATCATGAGGGATTCACGAATGATGAACGTGGACGTGTTTATGTTATATCTAACGATGATCTTGAATACAGAAACAATCTTGTTGAAAAGATCAATGGTGGATTAGTAAAACCGGATAGAACTGCCGCTCGTATATGCGACATCCCAACATCCGTTATGCAGCTTTCCGGTATATCTGGATTATCACCATCACCGATAGTTGATAAGAAATACGTACGTTCACAAGCATCATTCACAAATGAAGACAAGGAACGTTTATGGAACGAAGTTAACTGGATGGATAGATGGGTTCGTCCTACAGCATTTGCTAATGACGGTGAAAGAATAATCGATAAATCGGCTCAAGAAGGAGATAAATATGTTTTCCATGGTGAAGATATGTTGAATCTCGTCGACATGAATGTGCTTAATGATTTTAATATTATCGAGAATCTCAATCCAACCGTTGAGTCTACAGCTGTATCTGTTGCGGTAATAACAAACGGTGGTGAGAATTATTCTGTCACTGATATCGGTAAGATAATCATCGGTGGTTATTCATTCACATATGAAGTTGAAGCCGTTGATGCCGGTGGTGTTGTAACAGAAGTATTGATAGCAGGTGACTTCGATCAACCTATCAATCTTTCAAACTTCGATATGCTTCCGGGTAACTCAGGTATCACGGCAGAATATGGTACATCTCCAACAACACCTCAACGAGATCCTGAACACCCAGCAACGGGATTGAAAGTTCAGCTTCTCATATCAGGTTACGCAGACCTGCTTCCAAAGAAGGGTGATTATCTGGATGGCTTACATGCTTTCGTTCGTTGTGATGATGGTATATGGTTATACGAATGGGAATCCATGTATGATTCATATTACTGGAGAAAGGGTATACTTGTATCTCCTTTCGAGCAATCAACTGAAGATTTGGATCGCGGTTTATCTACTCATGATGCATACGTTACTTCCCAGATACCAATATATTCACAGATCGATGTATCAAAGATGAAAAACTTTGTTTCATCCACAAGCATCGAAGCGTTTGTGACACCGACATTTATTAATATTACAGATACAAGATGTACACCTGTTACACCAAATGAATCATCCTCACAAGATGATGAAGGTTTGTATACGAAAGTTGATATCTGTAAATTCAAATGTGATGGTGTGAGAAATAATATTCAGGCCGTTACGAAAACAGATGCTGGTGTTCTCGATAAGCTCAAAGAACTGGATGTCTTGAGATATGATTCATATGTATTCTGGAAATGGAACAATGCTAATGATCCTAACAATCTTGCATTCTCATATGGAATCATATATCGTTCTCTTTCGAACTATCAGTCTACGGATGTGCGTTCTCGTTTACCTAAGAACAATCTTAAATACAAGAAGTACGTTCATTCCAATTATTCAACAACGGTTGTTTGGGATGCTCCTGGTGTAAACGGAGTAATGATGTGGATATACGATCCTACATCGAGAACCAAAGAGATGTATGTTGTTGATCCTGAGACGCAAGATTTGTATGTTGATAGAGATATGATGACTTGGAATGATGTCGACATATACAACAATTCAGGAAACACGATTAAGATCGTCGATGATGATGGCATCTTCCAGTATAACATCCTTTCTAATAATCCAGGTGACTTCTCATATACACCATCGGGAGTTGATGTTATATATCAGCAACCTGAATTCAGAAAGATTGTATCTGTTGGAACAAGCACAACACGTACATCATATCTCGGTCCAAGCGGTAACTGGAAATTGGTATTCCCAAGATGTGATTCTTATCAGTTGACTAATGTTACTACTGGCGAAATATTTAAACCCGTAAAACTCCAATTGCTTCGTGGTGAAAATCTCGGATCATTTGGTGATGTAAAGGATGAAAATGGTAACACCGTAAACAACAAAACGCTTATACTCAATCAAACATCAACAGGTACTTCATTAAATGTATTCAATGAACAAACCGGAAGATGGGAAACAGTATAAAAAAATAAAAAATTGCGGAGGGGCTTAATGCCCCTCCAATATAATTATTCTTCTTTTTCACCGTCGGGTTTGAACTCAGTGATTGTGATTTCATAACCATCGATCACGTGTTCCTGCAGTTTCTCTATCAGTTCCTCGACGAGTGGATCGTTGTCGGTGTGACACTTCATACGAGGTGCTGTTTCATGTTCAAAGTGTAAATGTATTGAACCGTGTATTGTATTTATCTTTCTATGAATATCACATGGTTCATATACGAATATATCTACACGGTTGATAGTAGAACCCCATGCTACCTTTATAACTGATGGGTCATTATCAACCGCGAATATCATGAATGACTCAAGGGTCTTTTCATTATGCTCTTGCGCTATACAACCAACAACTTCGTGGTCCGTGAGTTTATTCTGAACAACTGTTATTACATCATTTATGAAATCGAATTGATCACATAACATATTTACCATGTTATAGATCGCATCTGCTCTCACATCCACAACGTTGGGAATTTCTATTGCGGATCTGAAGAGTCCTGTCTTTTTATTATACTGAAGATCGAGTTTCATAATTTGCCTCCTAAGTTTTATTTATGCCTTATTTAAGTAATAAAATCTGTCTTTCGTGTCAATAAATTTTATTTAAACGGGGCAATCAAGCCCCGTTCATATCAATATCCTTCGTGTTCGATGAGTGAATCATCGTTGTCGATCCATTCCTGGACATCAACCTTACGGATTCCACCATCCTTGGTACGAAATACGACCGTCTTTAATCCGGCATTAATGATAACCCTTTTACACATAGAGCAGCAATCTGCCTCCGTGTATGATTTATCATTCTCGATGCCTACAAGATACATTGTTCCTCCAATTGATTTTTCACGCCCTGCAGATACACATGCATTCATCTCAGCATGCATCGATCTACATTTCTCATACATCTGACCTGAGGGAATGTTATGTGCTTCCCTCCAGCAATAACCTATATCGCAACAGTTCTTGCGACCACGAGGAGCACCGACATAACCTGTTGCAACAATCTCATCATGATTGACGATTATTGCACCAAAGCTACGACGAAGACATGTACCTCTTGAAGCAGCGTTTTCAGCCATCTTCAGATAATACTCATCCTTTGATGGACGCTTACCCTTCGTCTTATATGTGGGGGCTATACATTCATCCACATATTTCAGGTATTCACCCTTTGATTCCGGTAATGGTTTTATCTGATCCGCTGTATCTTTGCCTTTGTTATGAAAATTAAGAGCTGAAGTAAAAGCATCACCTTCACCGGTTGAGTTCTCTAATCCGTTGACTCCCATTTTATTACCTCCTTGCAATTTTAATGCACTATATAACCATCGAAGGTTACTTTGTAATTGATGTATTTGTCCAATTTCGATGAATTCAAATAACATTGGTTGAACGCAGTATTGGTTTAAAACTTGACCAAGTTCTTCCGAGCAAGATATCTTCTCATTATCTTTGGAGAATATTTCAACCTTTTCATGATTCATTATTAGCATGACATCATACTGGAATACGTTTAAGATATTTTCTACTTCATTATTACCAGATAAACCATGTTTGATTTGAAAACCCAAGAAATCGATCCATGATGAAATAAATCTCACATCATTCAGAGTTGGAACATATGTCTCTGGTAAAATGATCAATTTACTTCCATCATATGTATCAATCTTTATTTTCGGCATTAATCATCATCCTTTGTATCAGGTAAATTATTTTTCAAATTGATCAAAGCATTTTCAATCAACACGGACTTATTGATTGAATACGTTTTATGATCACATCCATCAAGGAAATCATTCATTGTAGCTGTTAACATTTTGATGAAATCATTTGATGGATATAATCTGTGAGATGTGAATTCTGATATTGGTCTACCGATATTATCATATTCAAATACACATATACCGTGATTCTTTGTATCTTCCGAAGTCAAATCTTTCACGAATGTCGTTAATTCATTATAGATTTTATCAGTCTCCGAAAAACCCATTCTGTCTCCTATGATTCCGGAATGAATATATCCTATCAGATTATCCAATAAACATATATCATCATGATTAACTTTCATCAATCATCATCCTCACAGATTAATGTTATATTTGATGAATGTACCAAATATATGGTACCATCTTCCGTCTTTATCTGAATCTGGTCTCCGTCATCAAAGTCTTTCCATGACTTCACTTTGACTGTGATGACTTCATTACCAGTATTAATAATCGCCTTATTAAACGTGTAACTCGTATCTATGAGCTGCTTATTACATGATGTCATGGCCGCTATGATTATACCGAATATCATCACAGCAGTTACAAACGCGAGTACATATTTGAATGTATACCTCTTTTCCATTGTGTGTAAACCTCCTACAGTTTGATTATCCTTCTATTTCTGGTTTGAAGACATTTTCTTTTACTGTCAGGAAAACGCCTTCACGATTGTTACCATCAATACGATAGTCCCAACCTTCTTCTTTGATCTTTTCGAACAATTCATCATATCCCTTTTCTGTTGCGATATAGATAATAGAAGTGTGTGAAGTTGAATAGTTCAGATCCTTCTTGATGCGTTCAAACATTTTGACACATTTCTTATGTCTATGATCGGCGATCAACTTTTTGAATGGGTTCATTATATTCTCCTCCTTTCTTATAGTTTGATTATAGAAACGAAATCACTTGAGAAAGCATCAAACAATTTGATGTGTGGATGACCACTCTCGTTGGTGAGTTCGAATCTTATCAGTGAAACATGACCACGACGAGGAAACTTCTTAGCCTCATTTATTGTCAATCCATTAGGTGGATTATCGTAGTCTAATCTTTCAGATACTTCGACATACACTTCGCAAGGATTTGCATTTAGTATGTTTATCTTCTTCCTTAGATATGCTTCGTGTTTATGATACCATGGTAACAAAACATCACCAGGACCCGTTGAATAATTTTCATCATCCATATGTGCACGAAGATTGTCAAGTATGTTTTCGCAGAATGTTATATTGTGTCGTGTAGCTTGACCCTCCAACCACCAACATGGCATTATCATTGTTGCATCAATTCGATATATTCTGGAGGGGTTCGGAAATGCCTCTTCGATTAATTTCAGAAGATTCCATTGATATAGTTTGTTTATATCGATTTTGATAAGATTGCCATTCTGCCAATAGGAATCATTCTGAAGTTCAATATACTTTTCAACAGTCAACGCTTTTCAATCCTCCTTATTCTTAACCTATCTGGAGTAATACCATAATCTTTGTCTTTCACATTTTCATAGATATATACCTTACCAAATAATTGGCGACGTATAGGATCCAACCAAATGGATTCACATGGAACATTTGAATCTTTAAAGATATGAAGATGAACATTCATACCAAAGATACCTTTGTTCATGATGTGTTCCATTCCACGATTGTAATGCTTTGACATAACGGCTTCATACATGCTGTTATTCAATTCTCCATAGTTATAATATAAACCAATCACGTCCATGATGCCTTCCGCAATTATAACATTAATTGGTTGATACATATCTACAGGTGTCTTCATTTGATAGATACCAGTGTTCTTGACTCGTTGCGTAATATACTGAAGCCAATGTATATCATTCAACTTGTCATCTTTGATTCTTCCAACGATATTACCATTGGTCATCTTGAACCAATTTCGATCTTTCAACATTGATATGTTCTTGTCACCGAGATAATCTTTTACATATCTTTCGGGATTACCAATAAATTGAAACATCCTTAATTCATCAATGGTTGGAACATGACCAACACGTTCATTGATATATTCACAACCACTTCGAATATCATCTTCATCATTGACGGTAATAATATTCATTGTAGCTGAAATACATTCATCTGTCTTGAGTTTCTTCATTGTCTTACCGACATCTCTTGGTATCTTGATTGCTCCTTCATCGAAACCCATATCCATCAGTAACTTTTGATTCAATACGCCATGAACCTGAGGACATCTTTTGCAATCATATAATACCGGTTCATCCGTATCTAAGTCAATCCTCAAATACAGATGATATTTTCTGTCCATGCAATATGGACAATTGGCTCTGTATATATTGCTCTTACTTGGAACCTTTTTGAGCAAACCCGAACCTATGAGTCTTTCTTTATATCTGTTATCCAAACATGTTCAACCTCCTATCTGTAAACCCTTATAATTTCGACGCGAAAACTGTTGTACATGTACCATATGTCAGACATTTATACTTTTAACCTGTAATATATAATATGTATAAATCTCTACATACTTGCACCCCCGTCAATATTATAATATACATATCCAAATCAAAAATATTAGTTATAATATTCCTCATTGAATTTCTTTAACAGTTCTTTCTTATATTCATTTACATGTTCAGAGATACGTTCAATCAACATTTCAATGTAATAATTGATCTGTTCATACATAGGTCCTTCTTTGTTGAATGGTGTTGCTTCGAACACGATATACTTCTTCTCGATGTTCTTAACTTCATCATGTTCAACAAATACATTCACAACGTCCACTTCATATGAAGCATTCATTGGGAATGGATATTTTTCGATTGGTGATGTACAACCACCAAAACCAACATTCAATGCTGAAGGAAGAAATGATGTAATATCTTCGAGTTCATCCAATCCATATCGCTTCCCATTACAAACGACATACATCGGAATCACATAACCTCCTTCAATACGATTGTCTATATATCTTTTAGCTTTTTCATTATCCAT
>WARQ01000135.1_pt3 | contig 23710 bp, 22 predicted proteins | sample 4769161 | NCBI WGS metagenome assembly WARQ01 (sample SAMN08893024, study PRJNA449175) | gut metagenome | isolation source: rumen sample fed with dry roughage | host: buffalo | place: India: Nagpur | collected 2016 | reverse complement strand
CGTTCACACCAGGTGAGAAAGTAGCGGTCCAACTCCGCCTTGCTTGCAAGGTTTTCGATAAAGGCCTCGAATTCGGTTATTCCAAGCTCTTTGTACTGTGCAAAACATCCTACGTTCTGAAGCTCGTTGACCAACAGCTGCATGGAGATGTAGAGGCGCTTGAACGAGAAGCGAAAGTGTGTGAAGGAGCCGTTTGAGACAACGGCGAGAAATGTCTCGTATTGCTGATAGGCTTCAAGTGATCTTCCTTGGTGCAGTAGATGCAACAGTGAGTTCTCAAGCTCGGCGGGGTAGGTGCCTCCCGTCAGGTCCCGCTCGAACTGTCGCTCCTCCAGCAGGGTTCCCCTCTCATACAGGAAGGAGAATCGCAGCTGTTCCAACAGCAGTGCTGCATGAGCTGCAAGCTGGCAGGGGTGTTCAACGCTTCGATTCAGAACGATGTAGTCGACTCCCTGCGAAAAGGCTCTGGTGCAGAGCTCGTCCAAGGCAGGGCCTGTACACCCTTGGCCCACCACCAGCATACGCTCATTGTCAAAGGGGACTCCGAACAAGGCGCTGTGTTCCAGTGATGCAAGCAGGGTTTCATTGCAGGGCTTGAACCCCAATATTTGTAGATTCTGTTCTGCAGTAAAGGGAAAGCCGTATTCATTCAGCTGGGAAACAACCCTGTCGGGTTCTCCCCCCTTGCCGGTTAGGATTTCACGCAGGACGTCGACCTGCAGCAGCTGTTTGAACGTTTGTGTGGTTTCCTCGAATGTTTCAGCCTGGTTGAGCATACGCTCGATGCTGGTGGAGAGAAAGCCCAATTCTCCCTGTTCATAAAGTGCCTGGCTGTTGTCCTGCTCGACGCGGCGAACCAGCTGATGAATGGGCTTATACAGGCGTCTGCTTGCAAGGAAAGCAAGCAGGAGGGCTACCATGACGCACAAGAGGACGAGTAATAGCGTGGTGGCCCGCATGTCCACGATGCCTTGCATGATCGTCTCATAGGGGTAGATGCGCATCAGATACAGGGGGCTGTTCTCGCTCTTGGAGTAGAAGACGTAGGCTTTTTGTTGCTCATCGTGGTAGAGAAAGTACCCGCTTGCCTGGTTGCTCTCTACCATCTGGGTGAACATCGGATGGTCGGCGATGTTTTTCAGGAAGTAGGACGGGTCGGTGTGGTACACCACCGTCCCGTCGACATCGACGAAAGCGATGTTTGACCTGGCTTGCCCTGTATCGCTGAACACCTCGCGAAGCCACTCCAGGCTGATGTTCATTACCAAGGCGCCTTGAATGCGGGGCTCGGTTTTCTGGATATCGTAAAAGACGAAGGAGTAGACAGGGATGGTCCCTGATGGAGCGTGGGCATACCGTGGTATCGGGGCGAGGCGGCGATGATCGGCGCTGCCGCCGAGCAGCTCAAGCACTCCTTGGTCGATGAACCGGTCGGCAGGGTTTGAGTCGACATTGCTGGTCGCGTAGAGGTATTGGTTGGCGGCGTTGTAGACGTAGATGGACTTGGTGTGGATGTTGGTGCTCATCACGGCATCGAGGCGCCTGATGCCGGTGACCACCTCGAAGTTGGTCAGCTCCCGTTGGTACATGAGTTTTTGTACCGAGGGTTCGAAGAAGAGTTCCATCCCGCTGATCTTGACCATTTTCTGCAGGTAGTCGTTGATCCTATGGTTTTCTGCAAGGAACTCCTGGTTCAGGGCGTTGACCATGCTGGAGGTGGAGCGTTCGAAGTGGATGTTGAGAAAGTAGGAGAGCATGACAACCGTAGTGAGGATGGCAATGGTGAAGATCAGGAGAATTTCCAGAAAGTATGTCTTGAGGATTCGCAGTTTCAGCATTGATGCACCGGCAACGCAGGGACGGGCATGTAGTTCATCATGTACTCCTTCAACGTGTTGTCACACGTCATCGTATCATGAAGTATTTCGCATCACAATTAAGAAATAGGCAGAGCTTGAGGATGATCGGAGCTGCTTAGGCTTGAGGTTTTCTTTTTATGCAATCAGCCGTATGCTGTAGGAGAAATCCAGGTTTAGGAGGGTTGTATGGAGACACTGAATATTCTTTGGACCAATGCTGATATCGTAGTGTTTGATAAAATGGTTGCCATGTATGCACGCAACGCCAAACTGAAACACTGGTGGGATGATGTCGTAGTCCTTATTTGGGGCTCTACGGCAAAGCTGGCCGCAGACACGGATTTGATTGCCTTGAAGATTCGTGAACTTTTGCAAGTCGGGGTGAAGGTTGTGGCTTGCAAGGCCTGTAGTGATTCCTTGGGGACAACCGAAAAGCTGCGTGCAATGGGTGTTGGGGTACGCTATCTGGGTGAGGAACTTACCAGAATCCTGAAGTCAGACGAGAAGTTGCTGCAGGTATGAACAATACTCATTCATTGTCATGGGATCATTGGACGCAAACAGGGTATGTAATGTTTAGGTTTGCTCAAAGATAAGTTCAATCAATTGAAGGTTGTTATGTTGGCGGAACATCCTGACCAGCGTGGATTTCAATACCATTCCAACAGATATGCTTCTTCTTTTCTCTTCAGAGCAAGAAGTAAAGCATGGAAACTGCTGAATGTAAGGGTAATAATACCAAACTAAGTGCTAAATATAAGGGTAATAAAAGTAAGTAGAGTGAGAAAATAATGAGTAAAAAGACGAGTTGTTGCTTATTCTCTCTGTATCGAGTACCTCAGCTCAACCATGTTCTTTCCCAGTTGCTGCACTGAGGTAAGCTGCAAGACCGGACTCAGCACCCTTCTGGGAAACAAAGGCTTCCCGCTTCCAAGCGTAGCCGAACCAATCTGAATAATGAGCTCGTCGAGCAGGCCAGCGTCATGGAATTGTCCGGCAAGGTCTCCACCGCCGACAATCCAAATGTTCTTTTCTCCAGCAATGTTGCGCATAGCCTCATGCACTGCTCGTACATCGCCCTGTACAAAGTGAATATCGGCACCCTCAACTGTTGGAAGTGTTCGGGTGGTGAATACCCATACCGGTTGTGTGTAGGGCCAAGCTTCTCCGGTTTCCTCGCGTACCTGCTCGATATTGTCAAGCATCCACTCATAGGTGGAGGAGCCCATCGCCAAGGCTCCCACCTCGGCAATAAAGGCCGGATAGCTGCTGCTGTCCAGATCTCCTAATGGGAACAGCCATGCAAGGGAGTCATCTTCCGTGGCGAGAAAGCCATCGAGGGTTGCAGCGGTATAGTACTGGGTTTTCATCACAGAGGTTCCTCCCTGATTCTTTTCTTCTACTATAGCGAAGCATGGCATCACGAGCCAATCTTTCATCCTGATGATTTGAGTAGTATCATTATTCCATGGACGAAGCCTTGCTCCAGTTCTTCACCTCGCTCGACCGCTCCCTCTTTCTGGGTATGCAGTACAAAGGCCTTGCAAAGCTTGATAGGCCTTTGCCTATAGGGCTGGGACAGACGATCAGTCAACCAAGCCTTGTCCTGTATATGACACAACAGCTTGATCTCAAGAAAAACCAAAAGGTACTTGAGATTGGTACCGGAAGCGGATACCAAAGTGCATTTCTCGCTGAGTTCTGTGCTGAGCTCTATACCGTTGAGCTGCTTGCAGAGCTGCAGAAGCAGGCAAAAGAACGTCTTCGTGGATTAGGCTACCACAACATCCACTACAAGGTTGGAGACGGGAGCCTCGGCTGGGCCGAGCATGCTCCCTATGAACGGATCATGGTGACTGCGGCTGCCAAACGGATGCCGCTTCCTTTGATTGAGCAACTTGCTCCCGGAGGCATCATGATCATCCCTGTAGGTCCCTTGGGTTGGCAGGAATTGATGCAGGTCACCAAAGACAGTGAAGGCAACATAGAGCAGAAAAAGCTGCTGGATGTTGCCTTTGTGGAGTTGGTCGGCAAGTATAGTTGATTGCCCTTGTTGATCGAACCTGGTGCCAGATAGACAAACAGCTTGGGGAAACCAGCAGGTAATCGGCGACTGTGAGCAATACTGCTGCGATGATTGCGCTGATACCCATGAAGCGATTGAGTTTTGTTGTTCCTGGCATGAGTTTCGTTGTATGCCTGTACAAGAAATCTGTCAAGTTCTCCTCTCTCATGATATGCTTGCCTTTAAGCCGATGATTACCCTACGACCAGCTGAGACCAAGGACATTGAAATACTATGGACGCTCCAAAAAGAAGCGTTCCTCCCATTATGGGAAAGATATCACGATGCAGGCAATCCGTACCTGCGTGGGCCTGAGGACATAAGGACGAGGCTTTTCTCCCCTCAATATCATTGCTTCTGTATTCTTGACGATGCTCAGATTATCGGAGGCATCCTCTATGCAACCATGACCAATGAAATAGAGCGTGAGTACTATCTGCAGAGACTTTTTATCGCCCCTGAGAGGCAGAACCAAGGTATTGGTCGCAAGGCGATAGCACTGTGCGAGCATGAGCTTGCAGATGCAACGCTTTTCTCCGTTGAGTTCCCTCAGGATTTGGAAAAGAATCGTACTTGCTATACCAAAGCTGGATTCAAGGATACGGGAAGGCGTGTGAAAACTGAAGAGGGAATTGTACTCGCAAGATTTGAGAAACGAATTATCCATCCTTGCTCTGGCACGTGAGAAATACCCGTGGTATGCTCGCTTTCGGAGGTGTTTCATGACAGGTATTCGAACGATGGAAGAGCAGGACATCAGTGCTGTCCGCTCTCTGATCCTGCAACTGGCTTCCGATTTGGGTGAAGAGTTTGATCTTGATCATGCACACTATCTGCTGCAGCACCAAGCGATGCAGCGATACCCCGATATCTACCAGAACTATGTCTATTGCTTTGAAGGCGAGGTGGTGGGTTTCCTCTCCTTGGTGTTCTACCGTTCGTTCTTCCACAAGAAAGGTACAGCCATGGTCAACGAACTGGTGGTGAGCCGGGAATATCGGAATCAGAAGATAGGCAAGGCATTGATCGAGTACGCGATGCAGGTGGCGCGAGAGCTGGGTTTCAATGAGATTGAAGTCGGGGTGATGAAAGAGAACACCCGAGCCCTTGCATTCTACCGCCACAATGGATTCGACGAGGAGTACCTGCTGCTGGGAAGGGAGTTTTCAACCAGGGAAGCTAAGTGACTCCGACCTTGGTGATGAGTGTTCAGACCATTACGCTTACATGACAAGGAATAAATCATCAAGATTGACGAGTATGACCCCTTCATTTTGAGCTCTGGTCGTCACCGATTCAGAAAAACCTGATTTGCTGAACAGATAATAGAATCGATGCTCGGCTTTGGTGTGAATTTCGGTAGCACGCATGAAATCATTGTATTCATCCATGGCAAAGGGCTTGTTTCGGAATTTGCATTCACAAAATATGGCATTCTGATGATGTTTGTCCCAAGCGAGGATATCGATGTCATTCTCCTTCTTCGTCCTCGGATCGCTTCCCCACCATCTACCGATAGTATGGGGTATGAAGGGAAGTTTCTTGAGTTTTGCGAGCCTGACCAGGTATTCTGTGCAAATTTTCTCAAAAATTCCGCCCATATAAAGCGGGAGCTGTTCCATGATTTCTTGGGCTGATTCATTTTCTCCGAGTAACTCATAATAGCTTCTATTCGAGAAGATGAAATGATACCAGAACATAAAGAAGTTGTCGGAAATCATATAGATGCTCTTTTTGCTCGATGCCTTCTCACCTGAAGGAGTAATTTTCTCAATCAGCTTCATGGTTTTGAGTGTTCCGATATACTTGGAACATTTCGATTGTTCTTCATGAATTTTTTGTGCAATATCATTGAGACGGCTCGAACCAGTTGCAATAGCCTCGAAAATGCTGTTGTAGACAGCAGGCTCTCGAAGTTCCATTTTTAATAAGTTTTGCGTCTCATCTTTCAAGAACGAGCCCATACTGAGGATGTTCTGCGCTATGTTTTGTGCCAAGGGTGATGCATCACTAAAGGCTTGAAGGTAACATGGGATGCCTCCGAGTATTCCATAGCTGAGTAATTTCTCTTCGTTTGAGTAATTCGGAAAGAAAGCGGCACTCTGCAGGTAGTCAAAGCTTTGCAGTTCCAAATTACTTGTACTGCGACCATATAGCGGGCTCTTTGAACCCATTACCTCCGTTTCCATAAAACTCACGCTTGATCCACAAAGAATGAGGAAGAGGTTCTTTTCTTTCCACTGGTGATCGATTGTATGCTGCAGAATTGATTTGATAGTTGGATTGACCTCTGCGATGAATGGAAACTCATCAATAATGAGTGTTATTCGTTTCTCTGATACTTGACTGGTTATGTATGTGAAAGCAGCCTTCCAATCCGAGAAAGTACCAAACGTAGTCCCGGTGAAATACATCTGTAGTGTTTTGGAAAAATCAGCAAGATTCAGGCTATCGTTTTTTGCCTGGGCCGAATAGAAGATCACCGAGTGGCTCTTGGAAAATTCCTTTAGCAGGGATGTTTTTCCTACACGCCTTCTTCCATACAGCACCAAGTAGGCGAATTTATTTGAGGAATGCAGTGTTTCAAGCAAGGATAGTTCTTTTTCTCGTCCGATAAACATAGCAATCTCCCGAATCTTATATATTATACTTATGAGTATTATACTCGTAATTCCCTAAAAATAAAGCATTTTATTCATCCATTTTGCGATAGACACCTTGGAAAATTTGTTTGGGGAAATGAAAGAGAATGAAGGCGCCCTTGCTTTCTCCCGCCGCAATGGGTTCGACGAGGATTGCCTTTTGTTGGGAAAGGATTTCTCGCAAAAAAGTATAGCTTTAGGACTTTATTCAATCTCTTGGTGGCGAAAGCTCATGTTATACTGTTGGAAATTTCTCCATATTCGGCCTGGAGGCGAGCCAAGTGTCTGAACAGAAGAGGATCATCATTGTAGGTGCAGGTATTTCCGGTCTGACTGCAGCAACCTCGCTTGCCATGCGCGGCCACAAGGTGCTGGTGCTGGAAAAGCATGCAACCTCCGGCGGTCTGGTCAACAGCTTCGAGCGGGATGGATTCCTCTTTGACGGGGGGATACGGGCGGTCGAGAATGCCGGCATGGTCAAGCCAATGCTCGAAGAGCTTAAGATCGACCTTCCTCTATTGCCAAGCAAGGTTTCCCTGGGTGTTGAGGACAAGATCATCAAGGCTGACACCAAGCAGAGCCTCACCGACTATGAGAAGCTGCTCAAGGAGCTCTATCCCGAGAGTACAGCCGATGTAGAGAAGGTCATCAAGGTCATTGCCAAATTTGATGTGTACATGCAGGTCCTCTTCGGCAGTGACAGCCCCTTTTTCAAGGATGCCAAGCGTGACATTCGTTACTATTTGACCACCTTTATTGTTTGGTTTGCACGTTTTTTGGCCACCGGGGCTGCCATTATGCGCATGCGTCTTCCCATGGAGCAGTTCCTTGGACAGCTCTTGGAGAACCAAGCCCTCAGGGACATCATCTCCCAGCATTTCTTCAAGAAGACTCCTGCTTTCTTCGCAATGAGTTACTTTTCCCTCTATCCGGATTACCATTACCCCAAGGGGGGTGTAGGAAGCATTCCCAAGGCACTGCAGCAGCGTTTGATTGAGTTGGGCTCCGAGGTCAGGACCATGACAGAAGTGGTGAGCGTCGATGCGTATCACAAGACACTTACCGATGGTAATGGCAACCAGTACTCCTATGACAAGTTGATTTGGTGTGCCGACTTGAAGCGCCTATACAGCACTCTTTCCTTTGAGGGGTATGGTGCCAAAGAGACTGAGGCAATACTTCGTGAGCAGAAGCGAATTCTTTCCAGTCGGGGTGCTGAGTCGGTGTTCACGCTCTTTGTAGCCGTCGATTTGGCGCCTTCGTACTTTGCCGGTATTTCGGAAGGACATTTCTTCTACACTCCATCGAGGAAGGGCTTGGGCGAGCTTCATCGAGCGGATCTTGCTGCGTTGCTCTCTGATTGGGATACTCTGGATCGAGAGCGGTTCTATACTTGGCTGGAGGCTTTCTGCCGCCTGAACACCTACGAGATTTCCATTCCCGTCCTCAACGACAGCAGCGCAGCTCCAGAGGGTAAAACAGGGCTTATCGTCAGTTTCCTCTTCGACTACGAGCTTACGCGAAAGATTGAGGAGGGCGGATGGTATGAGCAGTTTGAAAAGCGTATCACTGAGTTGATGGTTGCATCTCTCTCTGAGTCGGTTTATCCAACTCTGAGTGAGCATATTCTGTTCTCCTTCACGGCAAGTCCGCTGAGCATCCAAAGAAAGTTTGCGTGCTCGGAGGGGGCCATCGTCGGCTGGTCCTTTGAACAGGAGATTCCCATCGAGGCCGGGATGCTGAATATGAAGAAGGCCATCACCACCCCCATGCCTGATGTCTACCGGGCGGGGCAGTGGACGGTAAGCCCGGCAGGGCTTCCTACCTGCATCATGACGGCTAAGATGGCAGCCGACTTGGTGCATGCCAAGCTCTCCGGCTAACCTTCCCATCCAACATAGGTCTCATGCTACTGGTTTTGCGACAAAATCCTGCATAATCATACTTTGGTAGGAAGGCGACGCTCCGATGTGGTTGTATCGTTTGGCCAGGGTTGGACAAGAGACCTTCAATGTCAGACAACAAGGTTGTGCATCATTGCTTGTTGGTTCCCTGGTTTTCAACCTCCACAGGAGGATTGAATCATGATGCATCATATCAAGACCGGGTGTATCGTATTGCTGGCGTTATTGGTGTCTGTAGCGGCGTTTGTCGCGTGTGATTTCGGAGGTGGGGACACACAGCTCGGGTCGTTGGAAATAATCCTACAAGACAGGATTGCTGCACGAACCATCGCCCCTCTATTGGATATGGAGGTGGATCTTTGGAACATCAGGGCCAATCGGGTGGGCTCCGATTACCAAATCGGACCTGTCGATGTTACTGCCGATACGCATAGCTTCACCGGCATTCTCTCGGGAACCTGGGTGGTGACAGTTGAGGCGTACAACAACGATTCCCCCCGTGTAAAAATCGGCGAGGGTTCGTCGACGGTTGTCGTTCAGCCGGGGAAAATGACACAAACTTCGATATCGGTCGTTCCTCTCACTGGAAATGGGAGCTTCTCCTTCACCCTCGATTGGACGGGAAATCTGATCGACTCTCCTTCTTTGGAGGCATACCTGACTGCCGAGTCGGCAAGTGTCCCTGCTTCAGTGGCTGCGTCGGATATCAGCATCACAGGTTCGACGGCAACCATCACCGTTGACGAGGTTCCCACCGGCTACTATGACTTCAGCTACGTGCTGAAGAATGGCACGCAGGTCTTTGCAGGGAATTTTCATGAGGTACGCATCCTTGCAGGCCAGGAAAGTTCTGCTTCCGAGACAGTCCCGGTATCACCGCTGGGGCTGTCTCTCTCCATCGTCAACAACCTGAGAAATCCTTTCGAGGTTTCTATTTCATCCCACGACTTTGTGTTGGAGTGTGCAAACTCCCAATCTTTTTTCGCCGCCCCTGCTGATGCCGCTGCATATCAGTGGTATCTCGATGGCATGATGGTCGCAGGGGCTGATGGGGATGTTTTCGAGATCGATGGTGAGGGTTTCCCGTTGGGATGGCACACCGTATCGGTGAAGGTCAAACAATTCGATGGCAGTCTTTCCTCTGATACGAAAGCCTTCCTTGTGGATCCAATTTCCGGTACCGGCGGATGGATGGAGTTGACCTTCATCAACATCGATGACGAGAACGATGTCTATCACTTCTGGATGACCAGCGGCCCGGCCGAGGATTCGGGCTTCGATGCGTTTGGTACGTTCCCTGAGTATAATGTACCGATCCATCTGGAAATGTTCATGGAAAAAGATCCTGATGATTATCAGATGGGAAGCTTCATGCTTGCCTCCTCCGTTCCGCTGGACATTGATGCTGAGCTGGATATGTTCCCGCTGGGTGGTGAATCATGGCATGAGCACATGTCTGCAGCATTCGGCCCGTGGGGCGTCACCAGCGATACCGTTGTCCTCGATCAAGCGTACGACGGGTGCCTGTTCACCGGAAAGATCGCGGATGGTTACGGGTTCAGGAAGGACTTCAATGCTGTAGGCAACTTTCACAACCCAGTTATTGTTGACAACCCTGGTGATGAGCCGGATGTTCTGAAGCATGGGGATCTAAGCGCAGTCGATGGTGTTTCTGTGACATTCTCCAAGTATGGAACCGAATTCGGCTCGTATGTGAAAGGCACCGTGAGTGGTTCGGTAGTGTCCGTTGATTACCGTACGCCCGAGCAGACACTGGGAGTGTATTCCGTTACGGGCGAGTTTGTTTCGAGCAGAGGCGAGATGACAACGGTTCTTTAGCCGTTCTTTTGTGTAGGGTTTATGTGTCATCCTACCCTTCATCGGCAGGTGAAGGGTAGGATTGTCCGTCTGGTGCTATGAGATGTCTTTTGGTTTCTCTCCTTGAAGCAGGGCGTAGAGTTCGCTGCGGCTGGATATGCCGAGGCGGTTGTACAGGCCTGTTGTGTGGGTTTTTACCGTTGCCAGGCTGATGCACAGGGCGTCGGCTGTCTGGGCTTGGGAATTGCCGCTGAGGATGTGTCGAAGGATATCGGTCTGCCGTTCACTGAGGCTGTATCGTCGGATGAAGTCCTCTAGGTCGAACTGCGGGTGGCAGACGCCAAGGATTCCGATGCTCCCTCCCCAGGCATCACGTATGATGGAGAAGTTGGTTACAATCGGAATGAGGTTGCCGTTGGTCGATCGGATGAATCCGGTATGGGAGAACTCGGTGGTCTCTGTCTGCATGACCGCAGCCGCCCGCTTTTCTATTGCTTCGTTGTCACAGAATACCTGCTGCATGGCAATGGGTGGTTTTGATGGTCCGATGAGTCGTTTTGCGTTATCGTTGAGGTCGGTGATGGTCTATGAACGGTCGATCATGAAGACAGGGCGGTTCATGCGGTCGACAAGCTCACGATGTATCTGTGCAGGGGTGAAGCGCATCAGTCCGTACCGCAAGATTGCAAAGCAGATTGCTCCCACCCAGAACAGGGGGATGGTGCACGAAATCGGATTCTTCCCTCCGGTTCCCGAAAGGAAGTCCACCAGTACTCCGATTACTGTTCCGCTGATGGTGCTGACTACAATGATGTTTGCTTGGATTTTCTGCCGATAGAGCGAGGATGCTCGTCCCCAGCGGTAGGCGATGAGGGGAATGAAGAGGGACTCCAGTGCACAAAACAGTTGGTGGGAGACAAACCAGAAGCCCGAGGGGAAGTCCTGCGACAGCAGGTTCCAGCCCCAGTTGGCTGTCTGGTAGAGTGCCATGCGCACAGTAATTCCAAGCAGAATCAATCTGTATACCCGTGATGTCCACCCTTCGGTGAGCGTGAGTGCGAAGAGTATGCCGGTCAGGATGAAGAGCTCGGATCCGGTGAAATAGATGCGGTTGAAGAGAGAAACCCAGATGCTATCTTTGAAAAGATGCTGGCCGATGCTGCCGAAGGACCAGAGGGTGAGGGTTGCACAAAAGAGTGCAAAAGCTCGTTGTGTTGGGGAGTTCTTTCCGAACACAAGAATCAGGATTGCGAGGCAGATGTATGCGCTACAGGCAAAGCTCGAAATTATTGCATATAGCATAGGTAGGTGATTCCATCCTACCATGAGATAGGTTATACCGCTATTGGTGATACTAGCAGGACTTGCTAATTTATGAAAAATCTTAGCTCCTTTAGGATAGGTATCCCAACTATTGGAAAAATTCACTGATGATGATTCATGGTGTGGAGATTCAAGAGTTGTTGATTTCTAGTTCTCACTCTCTAGGTTGCCATTGATGATTATATGAAATACTACTATAATGTTAGTAATGTATGATATTTGGAGTTAAAGAACATTATGATAGCACTTATATCTCCATCAAAAGCTCAACGTTTACTTGCTGAAAATATCCGTGAACACAGATTGCAACGCAACCTCACCCAAGAAGAACTTTCATCCCGTTCAGGGGTTCCCCTTTCGACGTTGCGTAAGTTCGAGCAGCAGGGGGTGATCTCTTTGGAATCATTCTTGAAGTTGCTGATGGTCTTGGGTATGTTGGACAATGTAGTAAAAGCTACAAAGATGGAAACAATTCCATTTAGTTCCATCGATGAGGTTATTGCCCTCAATAATGCGCCTAAGCGAAAGAGAGGAAGACGAACATGAAGGCACTTCCTTCGGCATCTGCAATTAACGTAAAACTCAATTTTGCAAATGATAGGATTCCTGTTGGCCGTCTGGCCCTACGTGAGAGGACCATCTATTTTGCTTACGAGTCTTCTTTTATACAGAGAGGATTGGAGATCTCCCCATTCATGCTTCCTTTAAAACCAGGAGTAACAAGCTTTGGCAATAGCCTGTTTGAAGGTTTGCCGGGTGTATTCAATGACAGCCTTCCGGATGGTTGGGGTCGTCTCTTGTTTGATCGTTTTGCACAATCCAAGGGACGGTTGCCTTCGGAAATTACTCCTCTGGATAGATTGGCCTCTGTCGGCAGTCAAGGCCTTGGTGCCTTGGTCTATGAACCGGAATTCTCAATGGACCTACCCGACGCTTCTCTCAATCTTGATTGTGTTGCCTATCAGGTAGAAGAAATCCTGAAGGGTACTTCTTCAGAAGTATTGCAAGAACTACTGATACTCAATGGTTCTTCCTCTGGTGCAAGGCCCAAGGCTTTGATTGGTGTTTCTCAGGACCACGAGTCGATCATCCATGGAGGGATGAACGTTCAGGAAGGGTATTCGCCTTGGTTGGTGAAATTCCCCAATACCCAGGATGGTCTTGATGCCGGCTCGGTTGAATATGTCTATGCCCTGATGGCCAAGGAAGCGGGGGTGCACATGCCTGAAGTACATCTATTTCCAGCCAAGCGAGGTCCAGGGTATTTTGCCTGCAAACGGTTTGATCGTGATGGTGATAGGCGTTTTCATATGCATACTGCTTGTGGATTGCTGCATGCTGATTTCCGCGCCCCTTCTTTGGATTATCAAGATTTGCTTACACTTACCTCCATGCTGACTCGGGACATCCGTGAAGTCCAGAGGATGTATAGGCTTGCGGTGTTCAATGTGCTTGCTCACAACCGTGATGACCATTCCAAGAACTTCAGTTTCTTGATGGATGCGAAAGGTACTTGGAGCCTGTCACCGGCTTACGATCTTACCTTCTCATACGGGCCTGGTGGAGAACAAAGCACTATGGTTATGGGCGAGGGAAGGAATCCCGGGGTGCAGCAATTGATGCGTTTGGGACTTGAGGCAAAGCTGACGAAGGCTTACATCACAGAGATTATTGATCAAACTCGATTTGCTCTTTCTTCTTGGTCTTCATTGGCAAAGCAGTACGGGGTGAGCCAAGAGAAGATAGAGTTGATCGCCAAGAGGATGCAGGAAATTCCCCAAGTGAAATGAGATGCAATGTATTCTTTGATTGTATCGGGGGTGGGGAAAGGGAGGAGCTGGTAGTCATGGACTGTGCTGAACAGGCGCAACGTTTGATATACCGACTTTTGTTCAGGAAATTTTTTCATTTAATACATTGATGAAACTGTTAAAAAATGACAGTTTCATCATGCAGTGTGCATTCCCAAGGGTATGCTTGGCTTCTTGGGGTAAATGTTTCTATCGATGCGCCAAATACTTGATTGCCTGTTGCCATAGCAAGGCATACCCCGGCCACTCGGTAAACTCTTTTGGGCACCAATGCGGTCCAATATCAGTCATCCATACCATCGATCGACCTTTCATGTAATCCATTGTTGCCAAAAAGGGATGACCGTAGGAAGTTCGGGCAATGAGATGAGCCTGTTTTTTCAAAACTGCTTCTTGATAACCCAGAAGGAAGGGCCAGGGAGTGGGCACATTGCATACGATCGGATGGTCCGGGTCCACCACCTCCACCTTGACTCCCTCAGGAGTTTCCACACGGTCGTCAAAGGTGTAGATGTCCACCGGAAGGACTTCTTCGATAGGAGTCCGGAAATATTTGGCACTTGCTTGGAATCCTGCAAATGAGAGGTATCCTCCGCACATAACCAGGGAGCCTCCCTCTGCAACCCACTGTTTGAGCAGCTGTAGGCGGTTTGGCATGGTTTTGCCCTCGATAAAGACTTGTCTTGGAAGCAGCAATGTATTTGATCCGATATCGCTGAGAATGATGACATCCCATTGCTTCAGTTCCTCTTTTGTATAAGGAAATTCCTGTGCGGCTTCATGTCCGCTCATATGGGTGTATACAATCTCGGGATCGGATTCACAAGCTTTTTTTAGATACTCATGACCGGTGTCATACATGCCTGAAGAGAAGTGATCGAAACCCTTGTGATGGGTGCTGACGGATACCCAGGATTCTCCAACGAGTAGAACATGGATTTTGTTCATTTGCTCCTCCTTGCCAGTCGTGAAAATGTATGGTTATGTTCAGTAAAGTAATTGAGGACCATGACAAGTATCAGGACTCCACCCCAGATGAGCGAGATATAATAACTGCTGATCTTGGGAAAGCGGTTGAGGCCCGTTTCCAATAATCTGAGTAGGATGATTGCCAAAACCACGCCACTGATTCGACCTTTTCCTCCTACCGGATTCACTCCTCCCAGTACAACGATAAGCACGCATTGAAGCGTATATACTGTACCATAGTCGGCACGGGCTGAATTGTAGTTTGCAAGCATGATCATGCCGCCCAAGGCGGCACAGATGGCACTAAGCATGTATGTTTGCAGCAAGAGCCGGGTATTGTTCAAGCCGCTGAATCTTGCTGCTTTCTCGCTGGTTCCCAGCAGATACAGCTTGGTTCCAAAAACTGTTTTTGAGAGCAGAAACCAAATGAATACAGCCATGATGATGAAGAAAATCAACTGAATCGGGATGAGATCGAAAAGACGGTTGTTGATGGTGTTTGCATATGTCCTTGAGAATTTGCTTACAGCATTTCCATTGGTTATGGCGAGACATATACCGGTAAAAAGTTCTCCAGAGCCCATGGTTGCAAGAATGGGAGGAATGTGAAACTTGGAAACCAACAACCCGTTGAACAGACCGAATGCTGCACCCAGAATGATTGCCAGAATAAACACCAATGGCATTGCATAGGCGGCTAGCGCGCCGCTTGCCGTAGTGAGGTTTATGAGAATGAAGGCCATGAGGATGGAGGTCAAGTTGGCAACGCCTACTACCGAAAGATCGATGCCCCCGGTGATCATGCAGAGCATAACTCCCAAGCTCATCAATCCGAACTCCGGGAACTGGGCAGCCATGGTCTGAAAGTTGATCATCGTATAAAACCGACTGAAGCGGGTAATTGCCATGAACAGCATCCAGATTGCAATCATGAAGATGAGACGCCATAGGTGGCGGTCATTGCGATACATCTGCTGGAATTGTTGAATGGGATTTTTAGTATTGGAAACCATTATACAGCCTCCTTACCCGCGAGCTTGGTTTTCTTGATTCTATTCATAAGAATAACCTGGTAAGCGCTCACCCCGGTTCCGATGATGATCAGAGCACCGGTAAATACACTCTTCCAAGAAGTGGGAATCCCCAGAAGTATCAAGGAGTTCTCAACAATGACAATCAACAAGGTTCCCAACATGCATCCCAACAGCGTGCCGCGTCCTCCTGTAATTGCCGTTCCACCAAGCACAACACCGGCAATAATATTCATTTCCATACCGAGCATATTCGTAGGGTGGGCTTGCTGCATCATGCATACTCGAATTACTCCCGCGAGGCTTGCAATCATGCCGACCATGATATACATGACCATTTTTGTGCGTATAACATTGAATCCTGCCCGATGTGCACTTGTTTCACTTCCTCCGATAGCATAGATGCTTCGTCCGAACATAGTGTATCGCATGAGAAAGATTACAAACCCTAATACCACTAGAAAGACAATGAATGCGATCGGCATTCTGCTGGTAAGCCCGGAAACCGGGTTTCTGGCAGTAAACAGCGCCGTGGTACCCCATGTTCTCATGCCTACTGGTATGATTGTCAATTGCTTGGAGTTGAGAGCACCCTGCATGATGCCTTTGAATACACTGGATGATCCCAATGTCACGATGAGGGCAGGGAGCCTGAAATAACCTATGAACAGCCCATTGAAAGCTCCCAGCAAGGCTCCAATGGCCAAGGCGATTGTAATGGGGAGCAGAATCCCGCCCTGATAATCTATATCGAGCAAGTATTTTGTAGTTGCATAGACGCTCAAGGATGCCAGTGCAGGGAAGGATACATCGATGCCGCCCGAAATAATTACCAGGAACGCTCCAACGGCGAATAATCCCGGGACTATAAGGGCTGATGCGATATCAACAAGGTTATTGGAAGAGAAGAATTGCCCACTGCGAAATTCGATGAGGAGACAGAGTGCAAAGAGGACAAGAAATACATAGGGTTCATTCCTTCCTGCCAACTTTTTCAAGGAAATGGGTGTTTTTATTCTCACTTCAAATTCTCCCTACAGCATGTATGACAGAATGGTTTTTTCGTCTGTCTCTTCGGCCTTCAATTCAGCAACAATTCTTCCAGCTTTCATAACAATGATTCTGGAGCAGTTTTCCACCACTTCAGGCAGGTCGTCGCTGATAAGAATCAGTCCAAGACCTTTGCTTGCCAGTTCATGGAGGATTCCATGGATATCGTGTTTTGATCCAATGTCCACACCGACCGTCGGTCCATTCAAGACGAGGATGTCGAGATTGCATGCAAGCCATTTTGCCAGCACTATCCGTTGTTGGTTTCCTCCTGAGAGTGTCTGGCAGGCATTGTTGGGGTCTGGAGTTGCGATTGCCAACTCTTTTACCCAATGTTCAATTTCTGCTTCCCGTTTGGCTTGGTCGACTATCCCAGCTCGCTTGGATAGTCGGTCGATTTCAGAAATCACAATGTTATCCGCAATGGATTGTGAAAGAAACAGCCCTTCAGTAAGGCGGTCCTCAGGAACAAAGCCAAGGTTATGCGCAATTGCATCTCGAGGACTTTGAATCGATACGGATTTTCCATCTATTGAGAAAGATCCACTTTGGATGGGCTTGATTCCGAACATCGAGAGAGCAAGTTCAGTACGGCCTGAATCCAGCAATCCGGTAATTCCAATGATTTCTCCCCGGCAGAGGGAGAAAGATACATCCTCGAAGAAGCCTGGGAGCCCGATGTGGTGTGCTTCAAAAATCGGCTTTTCAGAGAGATTGACCGGTCTGAATCGACGGGGGTTGAACTCTCTTCCCGTCATATAATAAGAAAACTTTTTGTCATCCAATTCCGCTGTGGAGCCGGAGGCTACCAACTCTCCGCTTCGCAATATTGTGAAGTTGTCGGATATTTCAAATACTTCATTGAGTTTATGGCTGACAAACAAAATGGCAATTCCACGTTCCTTGAGCTTGAGGATGATATTGAACAGGTTTCTCACTTCTTTTTTGGTTAGTGCAGTGGTGGGCTCGTCCATAATGATCAATTTGGTATTGAACATAAGAGCCCTGCTGATGGCAATCATCTGCTTCTCAGCTACAGATAGATTTCCTACATATGCGTCCAGATCGACCTTGAAATTAATTTTGGCAATTGCCTCTTCTGCAATTGTCCTCATCCGTTTCCAGTTGACGATCTTTCTGCCTTCCGCCAATTCGCTATTGAATGCAAGATTTTCCATGACGGTGAGATTCGGAAATATGGAGAAATCCTGGTATATAACCTGGATACCCTTGTTGATTGCCTCGATCGGGGTGATTTTTGTGTATTGCTTCCCATCGAATTCGATGTAACCGGCATCGGGTGTATATACTCCGCTGATGATTTTGATCAGTGTGGATTTTCCACTGCCGTTCTCACCCGCCAAACAGTGAATCTCACCGCTCTTTATTGAAAAGTTTACATTCTTCAGAGCTTGCACTCCGACAAATGATTTGTAAATGCCCTCAGCCTTCAATAGGCTCTCAGCCATAACGCACCCCCTGTTCTCATGCAAATCAGGAATCGGCAAGGATCATAATACAATACTGCCCTGCCGAATGTAACTTCCGACAGGGCAATCATTCAGGTACTTCCTTTAGAATCCGAAGCTTTTAACGTTCGCTGCGTTAATGACAACCCATCCTTCACCTTCCAGAACGGTCTTACTGCCGGTCTTGAATTGCAAATTCGTGTAACCATCGACACCGAGATCCAAAGGTGCAGCAATCTTCTCACCGTCCAATACTTTTACTGCCAATGCAATCATGGCCTTGCCTGCAAGAGCCGGGTCCCACAGGGTGAGGGACTTGACTACTCCGCTTTCAAGCAGGGCTGCATTATCAAGCGGCATGCCGGTGCCGGAGGTGAAAGCTTTTCCGATCAAACCAAGCTCTTCGATGGCGCGGGCGACTCCCGGTGCATCGTAGGAAGAGGTTCCCATGATTCCTTTCAGATTTGGGTATTTCTTGAATAGCTCCTTGGCAACGTTGTATGCAACATCTCCATTGTCGTTTGACTCAACCCGTTTCTCAGCCTGCAACAGTTGCATTTTGGGATAGGTTTTCATCTGGTGGGCAACACCTGCATCAGCCCATTCGTTGTGTGAACCATTGGTCAGTGAGGCAACCATGGTGGTATACACACCTTCCTTGTTCATTGCTTCAGCAAGGTTGTCCATGATGAAAGCGCCGTATCCTGCATTGCTGAAGGCTTCGATGTCAAAGTCCACATTCTCAAGTGCCGCCCCTTCATGGGTGATGACAACGATTCCTGCTTTGCGGGCTTGAGCGAGGACAGGTTCGATTGACTCGAGGTCTACGGGTACTACGCACAGTGCATCAACACCTTGGGCGATAAGGTCTTGAATCAACTGAGCCTGAAGGGTTGCATCAATCTGAGGAGTTCCTCTCTGATACACATTCAGTCCAGTCTCTTTTGCATACTCGTCAACTCCGACCTTCATTCTGACAAACCACGGGTTTGATGCATCCTTGGGGACTACAACAATCTCGTAACCATCCTTTTTTTCAGTCTGACCTGCTGCAAACAGCATCGACCCTACCATAAGCACGATAAGAGCGAGTGCAAACAATTTTTTCATCCTGTGATCCTCCTTTACAGTCTGTAAAAAAAGCTTACTCCAGCCTTTGGAAGAAGTCAAATAATAATTAAATTGTTTAGTTTTTCTCTGCCTTTAGTTCAAGAAACATTGGAAAATATAGATAAAATTATTAATTCATAAAGAAAAATGATGAATAATAAAAAAATTAATTGAAATTTACTAAACTATTTGACAGGTAATTCGTAGGAAGGCTATGCTATTGATATGGGAATCAAAGAAATTGCAGAACTCGCAGGGGTGTCGAAGACTACGGTCTCTCTTGCACTGAATGGACATAAAGGCGTAAGTCAGGAGACACGGTTGCAAATACTTGCGCTAGCCAAGAAATTGGATTACCGAGTGCCCGGAGAACGGGCGATAACGCATCCCAGCCAAGGCTTCGTTATGTTTGCACGCTTGAAGAAACATGGATTACTGCTCAACCATGACCAGAGCAGTTTCATTATGGACTACATTGACAGCATCAATCATGTTGTGTGTGATGCCGGATACACGTTTGAGATTTTCGATTATCGGTTCGAGGTTATGGAACAGTGTGTGAGGGAAATTCAGAACAGGCAACCAAAAGGGGTGATAGTACTGGGCACGGAGCTCAGTGAAGAGGACGTAAAGCTGCTTAGTGCACTTTCCATCCCTTATGTGGTCCTGGATACGTATTTCGACCAAATAGCGTGTGATTTCATTGATATGGCAAATATCACGGCAGTTTTCGCATTGGTCAATCACTTATATGAGCATGGGCATCGTAGCATCGGAATGGTTACCAGTGCAATGAAGTCCGGCAATGTGCTGATGAGGGAGCGCGGATTTGAGCAGGCGCTTCACACTAAGGGGTTGTCCTATGGTGATGCCTCATTGTTTTATGTAAATCCAGGCTTTCAAGGTGCATACTCCAGCATGAAAGAACTTTTGGCATCACCTAGGGCACTTCCACAAGCGCTCTTCTGTTACAACGATGTAGCGGCTTTCGGGGTGATGAAAGCCTTGAAAGAGGCAGGGTATGCAATACCCGGGGATATCTCGATTGTAGGTTTCGATGATCTGCCGATGTCCTCTATGATGGATCCCCATCTGACTTCCATCAGGGTTCCCAATCGACAGATTGGGAGAATGGCTGCACAGGCATTGTTGGAGAAACTGTCTGCGAAGAAGGTATATGAACCGGTTTGTACGCTGGTTCATGGATCTTTGGTTGTACGCGATACCGTAGCGCAACGAACATGACAAGGAGGTTGTAGTCATGAGCAAGTATTCAATAATTTTGGGAAATTTAGGGAACACCTGTGATCGGTTTCTCTCCTCGGGATACAAGGATGAGCTGCCTAAGGAGACTTTGATTCGCCAGGCCTCGGAAATCGAGGGCGTGAAAGGAGTTGAACTTGTTGGAACGTGGGACGTTTCTGCGGATAATGTAGACAAGGTAGGAGAGATGCTTGCAAAATATGGACTCAAGTGTGTCTCCATTATTCCTGATCATTTCAGCCAAAAACGATGGGGCCGAGGGAGCCTGTCGGCAAAGGATGCCGATATCCGCAAGCAAGCACTCGAGTATACGTTTGAGTGTGTTGAGATGGCTCGGAAGCTTGATTGTTCGACTCTGAATATCTGGCCGGGACAGGATGGATATGATTACATTCTGCAGTCACATCTGATTCAGGAACGGAGCTGGCTGCTTGAGAATATCAAGGCAGTTGCAAAAGCCTCACCGGATATCAAGTTTGCACTAGAGTACAAGCCCAAGGAACCTAGGAATTATTGTTTTATGGCACGTGCTTCCGATACCTTATTGCTCGCAAAAGAGACTGGCATGGAGAATGTCGGTGTCTGCATCGATACCGGTCATGCGTTTGTAGCAGGTGAGAATGTGGCCGAGTCCATTGTTATACTGCAAGAATATGGACGCAAGCTGTTCCATATGCATTTTAATGACAACTACGGGGGTTGGGACGATGACATGATTGTTGGTTCAGTTCATTTCCCCGTCTACGTAGAGACGTTGTTCTGGCTTAAGGAGACTGCGTATGACGGCTGGCTTTCCATGGACCAGTATCCGTATCGCGAAGATGGCCAGGGAGCACTGCGTGAGAGTGTGGAATTCCTAAAGATGATTGAAGACAAACTCACCGAAGGTGTAATGGAAGAGATTCGTTCCCTTGTAACTGCCGGTGATGCTGTGTCTATACAGAGGTGGTTGAGAAAGACTTTCTTCAAATAAAAGAATTTTTGTTCAAGTCTGCAACCATAGTAAACTGTATGGTTGCAGACTGTTTCAATGGGTTTGCTCATCATCACAGGTGGTTTTGACTTTCTCCCGGATGGCTCTCGTGTTTGTAATATTTCTGGTAGTCCGAAGGTGTGATCTTAATCTTATCAAGGAACAACCTGCAGAAATGCTGATAGTCCTTGAACCCCAGGGACGTTGCAATCTCCTTGGGGGTTTTGTCGGTCTCCAAGAGAAGTCTTTCGCTCTGCTCAAGCCGTATGCCGTTCACAAACTCCCTGAAGTTTTTTACATTGGCATTCTCGATGCAGGTTTTGAGAGACAGTCTTGTAACATTGCAAGCGCTCATCACCTGCTGGGCAAGAATCTTGTCATCTGTATGTTCTGCAATGTATGCCCGGATCCTGTTCTCATCCGAAAGCTCGGGATCCTTTTGTTGTTGTGCTTCATTTGCATTTCGCACGATTTCTACAAGGAACTCTGCAAGCAAGGCCAGCGAGTATTGGAGTTCGTTGATGTCTATTGAAACAGGACGAACAAACTGCTGATATAACAATCGAGCTGCAATTTTCCTGGATTCGGGCTCCTTTTTGAGCAGTCTCTCCCTTAGGAAATCCCCTTTGCCTTCCTCAAGTGCAAAATGAGAAACGTTGATCGAGCCGTATACCTTGGTTTTTGAGGCTATAGGGACAACCAACTCACACAAGCCGGCAGGGCAATAGCCGAAGAATGGCTTGCGTTGCATGCATTTTTGATAGAGAGGTTTGTTTTGGGCCAAGCAACGCTGATACCCGTTCTCTGTCTCCTTTATGCACATGCAGTAGGGGCTGCAGTGGGCAAGATAGGGGCGGATGACACGTTCGAGGTCTTCACTCGTATAGATGAAGCCTGAGTAATCCTTGATGGTCACATCAAGAGAGTAGGCTGTTTTTACATGTTCCAGATAGGACGTTATGATCTTATAGCTTGGCATGCTCTATCCTTTAGGTAAATCTTCTACGAAATTCAGCCGGGGGAATTCCAAGAAACGAGGAGAACACCCTGCTGTAATAGGAAAGGTCCTCGAACCCAACTATTTCGGCAATATCGGCGATAGTCTTGTTGGAAGTAATGAGGTAGGTCTTGGAAACCTCCACCTTCAACTTGTTGATATAGGTGTTGATATTCATTCCCACCACCTTGTTGAAGTTTCGGGAAACATAGGAGCTGCTGTAGTTGCAGTATCGCGCGATATCCTCGATGCTGATCTTCTCCGTCACATGCATCTTGATATAGGTCAGGGCATGCTCAACAAGCACGTCTTCCTGTTTCTGCTTTGGCTGGGTGAGCAGTTTGGCGGTATTCTCCGTTGCACAATACCCGTTGCCCAAGGAGCCCAGATAGGAGGCGATGAACTCAAGCGAACGAAGGACTACGGATATGTGTTGTTCATCGGGAAGTGCAGGTTCCTTCAAGTACAACTGTTCGAGCAAAGACTCATCCAGCTCCGGATGCCGCTCAGCAAGTGCATGGTGATTCTTATTCTTGGGAGGGGAGTCTGAAGCATAGCCGCCAAACGTAATTGCTCCGAGAATATTCTCTCCGTCCATGATGGGAATGACATACTCAAAACTTCCAGCATGACAGAATCCTGAAAAAGTGCTTCTGGTCTCTGTGCACTTGCGCAGGATTTTCGGAATCATATCCAAGCACTCCCGGTAGCATTTCTTGTTGCTTTTCACATAGTTGCAATAGGCGGATGTATGGTTTTCAAAGGGGCTGAGCGCTTGGAAAATCGCCTTGTCCTGTCGCATGAAACCTGTAAAATCTTTAATACAAATTGTAGCATCATAGGTATTTGATAGTTCAAATAGGTATCTTTGCAATGACTGGATGGTTTGCACGGGATTCTGGCCCTCACTGCTTTCTACCCTACCACGACATCAGTCGGCTGTCAAACAACAAGTGTGAGTCATTCTAGGGAAATTTTTCTTCGGGCTTGTATAATATTGTTGAGTATATTACGAGCAAAGGAGAGCAGGATATTTAAAATAGTCTGCAAAATATTCCATTGTGCCCGTCCTGGCGGCGTGCTAGCGTTCTGGTATGACCCATCCAGGAAAGCTTGTAACTATCACTGCAGATATAACAATAGCCGGCGGAGGTTTGGCCGGGGTGTGTGCAGCCATCGCAGCCGCCCGCCAAGGCCGAACCGTCTCCCTCATCCAGAACCGTCCCGTATTGGGAGGGAACAGCTCCAGCGAAATACGAGTATGGACTCGTGGGTCCACCGGAGGAGGAAACCTCTTCAGTGAAGAGATGGGGATCCTGGGGGAGTTGAAACTGGCCAATCAGTACAAGAACCCTGAAGGGAATCCCATCCTCTGGGATGAGATCCTTTTGGATGCAGTCTATCAGGAACACGCTATTTCACTTTT
>WARQ01000292.1_pt2 | contig 24124 bp, 19 predicted proteins | sample 4769161 | NCBI WGS metagenome assembly WARQ01 (sample SAMN08893024, study PRJNA449175) | gut metagenome | isolation source: rumen sample fed with dry roughage | host: buffalo | place: India: Nagpur | collected 2016 | reverse complement strand
GTCTGTGCTCAAGGGGAGAGCGTAATCCAGAATATCTACCAAATTGAACGAGGCTATGAGGACCTTTGCGGCAAGTTGCAGGCACTTGGTCTTGAGATTGAGCGATCCGAGTAATTCATGGTTTCTCCGTGATTTCTTCCTGGTATCCACAACGTTATCCACAAGTTATCCACAACCTGTTTTCTGCTGGTTGTATACAAGGTGGAGAAGTGAGAAGTTGCCTAGTGTTGCAGGCGTTTTGTCGACGTATTTTAAAAGAATGACAAGTAAATATATTATAAGTAATTAAATAAATTCCTAGCTCACAACTTCACTCTAATTTTTATATAGGTTTCATGTGGTTTTACTTACTCCATTTTGATGTCCGATGTACATATGACAAACCGGTTGTCAACAGGTTATCCACAACCTATACTCGATTCTGAAATATCGGGAAAATCACCTCTCGACAGTACTTACAAGTCATTTTCCCGAACGATGAAACATGTTTGTTATAGGATGAACTTGTGGATGGGCATCCTGTCTGTAAGCAATATTCCTACCTTGTTCATTCTTCACTCCTGTGCTACTCTGAAACAACCAAGAGAGGAGGGAATCGTGAAACAAAGAACCTGGGTTGCCAGCACGATTCTCATTTTATTATCTACTCTTCTGCTTGTTGTCATGTCACTGCTCACCATCATTCGTGTCGAACAGGTTTACACCAACAATACTGCTCAAAGCATCGAGCAGCTGAAGCGTCGGTTTCTCTACGATGCTGTGAACAACCAAATCAAACGCATCGACACCCAGCGCGAGCTGACTCAGCAGTTTTACCTTTCAGAGTTGGACAGGACAATCTGCATGGTCGACCACATATATAGCAGCGGAAGCGAACACATCGACCGGATTGTTTCCTATTTCACCAGTGAGAGCAATACTCTTTGGACGGCGATATTGTGGGAGAAGAGTACAGGGAATGTGTTGCTTGACAATCATTCACAGATTGAGGAAGGCCTTCCGGCGATTGAGACGGTCGACCGCCTGAGCAAGGAGTACCAAGTATATACAATCAAGTCCTATGGTCTTTACAACCTTTTCCTAGGTATTCCCCAGTCGTTCATTGATGCACAGGTTCAAGAGTATATCGCCAAGGAAATATATGACTCCAAGTATTCGGAAGACTCCTACATCTGGGTGAATGAGGTGGTCAACTACGAGGGAGGGGATGCTTATGCCATCAGGCGCATTCATCCCAACCTTCGAGATACTGTAGGGACACTCCTTTCAACGAGCATGACCGATGTGAGGGGCAGCACTCCCTACAAGACCGAGTTGGAAGGGGTGAAGCAGAATGGAGAGCTGTTCTTCACCTATTATTTCAAAAAGATGGGCAGTGACATCATTTCCGAGAAGCTCACCTATGCCAAGCTCTACAAGGACTTTGACTGGATAGTCGCCATGGGAATCCATTTGGATGACCTTATGGAGTATATTGATGAAACGACCGGACAAAGTACGAGAATCGTCAGGCAGATCGCCCCTGTATTCATTATTTCCATCCTAGTTCTCTTCGTTCTGCACTCCCTGCTTCTGGTCTATCTTGAGCATCGCAGAAATAAAAAGAGCGAGCATATTCTCGAGGAGCAGGTCTACCAGGATCCCCTGACCGGTATCGGGAACCGGCGCTACGGCCTGATGGTGCTCAAAGATCGCTTTCTCCAATTCAAACGGGCAAATACCGCAACGCTGATAGCCCTGTTTGATGTAGATTTCTTCAAACAGATAAATGACACCTATGGACACGATATCGGAGACCGCTGTCTCGTACAGCTTTCCAAGGCAATTTCCCAGGTCATCTGTACGGAAAAGTCACTCTTTCGATGGGGTGGCGATGAATTTCTGATTATTTGTCCCTCTGTTGCCACCGATGAGCTTGAACGAGTGAAAAAGACACTCCTTGAAACCGCACAGGCAACGTACATCACCTATGAAGGGATCTCCATCACCTTGACCATTTCGGTTGGGATTTCTTCATTTTTTCCCGCAGATGAGAGCGAGGAGCAAATTCTCAAACGTGCGGACAAAGCCTTGTATCGAGCCAAACAGCTTGGCCGTAATCGAATAGAAACAGAATTATAGAAAAAAGTGTTGACAGACCAAACAAAGGAACGGTATAACATATTCAAAAGTTAGATTAAGCTAACTATGGAGGATTCAGTATGCCCCTTTCCTTTGCCCAGGTCGGAGAAACTCGCAAGGTGCTTTCCTTGCAGGGTGATGATACGTTGAAACAGCATCTGCTTGACCTTGGGTTTGTTGCTGGACAAACCGTGCAAATCATCGGAAACAGTAATCAGGGCCTCATTCTCTCCATCAAAGGTGTTCGCCTTGCCCTCAATCGCGGCTTGGCTCACCGTATCAATGTAGCATAATACCGTTCGAAGGAACGAAGAGAGGATAGAGATGACACTAGGAGAGTTGCGTCCTGGAGAGAAAGCACGGGTTCTGAAGATCGGGACCCAGGGAATGTTGCGTCAACGCATTTTGGATATGGGAATAACCCCTTCAGTCGAGGTGAAGCTTGTAAAGGTCGCTCCTTTGGGAGACCCCTTGGAACTCACGTTGCGCGGATATCAGTTGAGCTTGAGAAAAAGCGATGCCGCGTTGATTGAAGTTGAAAGAGTATAAGGTTTTTTTCTACTTAAAGTTAGTTATAGCTAACATATAGAAGGAGTTCCTAATGTCCATTACCATCGCACTTGCCGGCAATCCCAATAGCGGCAAAACCACCGTATTCAATGCCCTGACCGGAGCAAAACAACATGTAGGCAACTGGCCGGGAGTAACCGTTGATAAAAAGGAGGGGCAGTACCGAAAGGACAAGAATCTGACCATCCTCGATCTGCCCGGCACCTACTCCCTCAGTCCCTACAGTGCAGAGGAGATCATCACCCGTACGTACATCGTGGAAGAGAAACCGTCCTGCATCATCGATGTGTTGGACGGCACTTCGCTTGAGAGGAATCTCTATCTCGCCCTGCAGATCTTGGAGACCGGCACCCCTACCGTACTTGCTGTGAACATGATGGACGAAGTAGCAGCAAAGGGTGATGTAATCGATGTTGCCCGACTTGAAGCAGAGCTTGGGGTTGCCGTAGTTCCTATTGAAGCGAGAAACAATAAGGGCCTCGACCAATTGATGGAGGCTGTGAATCGGACCATCGAGCAGAACCGCAGGCCCAAGCAGCTTGAACTCTACAGCCTTGCAGGCAAGGTCGATGAGGATACCCTCGCCGATCGTCGCTATAGCTACATTCAGTCCTTGGTGGAAACCTGTGTTCATTCAAAAAGAACCCAGGTTGTGCACATTGAGAGCTTGAGTGACAAACTGGACAAGGTGTTGACCCATCGGCTGTTCGCCCTTCCTGTATTCGCCTTGGTCATGTATGTGTTGTTTTCCATGACCTTCAGTGAAAATTTCCTCTTTGTCCCGGGGCTTCCTAGTCCCGGTATCGCCCTCGCAACCCTGGTCGAGACCCTCTGGGGTGGTTTGACAGGTGTTGTTTCCACGTTCCTTGAGAACGCAGGGGCTGCCGACTGGGCATACAGCCTGGTAGTGGATGGAGTGTTGGAGGGCATTGGAGCCATTTTCGGCTTCCTTCCCCTCATCCTTGTCCTCTACCTGTTGATGAGCTTTCTGGAAGACAGCGGCTATATGGCACGGGTTGCTTTCGTCATGGACAGGATATTCAGACGATTCGGGCTCTCCGGGCGCTCTTTCATCCCCCTCTTGATGGGTTTTGGATGCTCCGTCCCTGCAATCATGGCCACCCGAACCTTGGATAGTGAGAAGGACCGAAGGATTACCACACTCTTGTGCGGCTTTATGCCCTGCGGAGCCAAGCTGCCGATTTTCATCATGTTCGTCTCGGTCTTTTTTTCCGAGGGAAACAAGACCTTGGTGATTTTCTTCTTGTATGCACTCAGTCTTACCGTTTCGATTCTTGTTTCACTCATTATCAATCGTATTGCCTACAGGGGCCAGGTTTCCAACTTTTTGATGGAACTTCCCCAGTATCGTCTTCCCACCCTCCGTTCGGTATGGATTCATGGGTTTGAGAAAGTAAAGGGATTCGTACAGAAGGCAGGAACCGTCATTCTTGCTGCAACCATTCTCATCTGGCTGCTCTCCAATTTCAATCTACACTCCTTCACCGGACGAAATCAGATTGAACGTGGAACCGTACTCTCGGGGATGGACGACTCGTTCTTGGCTTCAGTAGGAAAGACGGTGGCTCCCGTGTTCAAACCGACCGGATTCGGCGCTTGGCGTCCTACCGTAGGAATTGCAACAGGCTGGGTCGCCAAGGAGATGGTTGTTGTCACCTTGGCACAGTTGTACAGCGAGGATGTCAATGATGAGTATCTTGAGCGGTACTTCTCGTCGATGGATGGTGATGCCTTGAGTGACCTTGGCTTTACTGATGGCCTCTACTCAGGTGATGAAGCGTTTGACATCTATACCGAAGCGGTATTGATGGAAGGATCCGACGAACATGCCCTGAGTACACTCCGCACTGATATTCCCACCAAGCAGGCCGCCCTTGCGTACATGGCTTTCAATCTTCTTTGCATGCCCTGTTTTGCGGCAGTCGGGGCCATGAAACGGGAGTTGAAAAGTTGGAAGCGTACCGCTTCCGCAGTGGGAATTCAGATGGCGACAGCCTATGTAGTGGCTCTGTTAATCAACCTGATCGGTTCACTGGTTTAGGAGGATGCGTATGATCAACTATGTAATTGGAATCGGTTCGGCACTCTTTTTGTTCTCCATGCTTGTGAAGAGCATCCGTCGAAGACGAAGGATTAAGGCGGGGAAAGAGATGCTTCGGATGTGCAGCGGATGCTGTTCCTCCTGCCCGAGCAGCTGTTCAACCTAACTCCAGATCTTCCTCCATGATTTGGAGTTCCTGCTGTTCTCCACATGCGATGACACTCCGCCTGAGGGTGGAGAACAGCTGTCTGACATTGCCGGGCCAGTGATAGGACTGCAAGAGCCTGATGCTGGAGGATGAAATTTTTTTGTGGGGAGCATTCAAACCGAGGTAGTGGGAGCATAGCTGGGGAATGTCCTCCTTGTGTTCCCGAAGGGCCGGCATATGGATGTGGGTATCGGTGATGCGATACAGGAAATCACTACGCATGACATTCCGGTGAATCAAGGCGGAGAGCTTTTCATTGGATGCGGTGATGAGTCTGAACTTTGAGGTGTGCACCTGTGTGTCCCCGTATCTGCGGTACTGCCCTGTCTCCAGCAGTCGCAGCAGATGAGCCTGGAATTGCAAGGAAAGGTTTTCAACTTCATCGAGAAAGAGGGTGGACTGATGCGCTTCATGTATAAGGCCGGGAAGCTCTGCCTTGCCGTCGGTGAAGGCCCCTTTTGTGTGGCCGAAAAACATCGAGTTGCCCAAGGCGCTGCTGAGCAACGAGCAATTTACCGAAACGATGTTTCTATGGGGATATTTAAGGCGGTGCAGATAGTTCGCAGCAATCTCCTTGCCTGTTCCAGTTTCTCCGTAGAGATGTACCGAACAGTCCTGATGTGCATACCGCTTCAACTGTTCCCTCACCGAATGCATGCATTTGCTCTGTCCGATCAAGCCGCTTGGGTGATATGAGTGGTTCTCCTTCACTGCATCCTGCTGTTGCAGTGTGTCCAGATATTCAAACAGCTTCGGATAGTTCAACTCTTCTCGTCTCACACAGTATACCTTCAAGTTTGCCTTGGACAGTACCGGTTCCATTTGGTCTTTTTCAAGACAGAGAAGGATGGGAATGGTTGTTTGTCTGTCGGATAGGGCCTGCAGGAACCACTGGTAGGAACCCTTTGCCAATCGGTTGTCGATGATTATGAGTGCCGGTTGTTCGGTAGGCAGGGCTGCCAGGGCTTTTTCTGCCATGGAAAACTCACGAAGAAAGGCTGGTGTGAAATGCGACTTGAACTTTCCCTTGAATCGCCAGTCGGAGGAGACGATGAACAAAGACATAGAAACTCCTAACAAATGAGTATAGGAAATCTCGACTTGCAGAACAGAGACGAATCAATGGATTTCGATTATTTCCATGAAGATTTTGGGAGCAGGTTAGGTATAATTCTACTCTCATTGTGAGAGGTGTACCGGTTTATTGTTGTAGGTTTCTGTGAGGAGAACTTGTATGGCAGAAAGGGCGTAGACACCCGCTGTCTCACTTCTGAGGATGTTGGTCTTAAGAACGACCGGATAGAATCCCGATTGCTCCAGGAATGTGCACTCCTCATCACTGAAACCTCCTTCAGGACCAATGAGGACACAGACAGGCTTCTCAATAGGATGAGCCTCAAGCAGGGATGTGAGAGTCTTTTGGCTTTCGGAGCGGGTGCTTTGGTGAAAGAAAATGGCTAATCCCCGATCAGCCCACCATGAGGGGACATCCTGTAGATCAAGTACCTGCGATACAAGCTGCGTGGGGACAGGGGACCCGCTTTGCTGCAGGGCTTCCTTGATCTGGATCTCAAGCCGTTCAAAGCGTGCGTGTACCGCCTTCTCTTTTTTATCCGAAAGATCGGTAACACAGTACCTGCTGGAGACCAGGGCGAGTGTTGCAGCCCCGATCTCAGTGGCTTGACGGAAAATTTGTTCCTCTTTCCTTCCTTTGCAAAGACATTGCAGAAGCACCAGGTTGGGATAGGGCCCTTGGTAGGATGGCAGGGCATCAGTGGTCTGGACCTGCATGTTCTGCTCCACTTGTTGGCAGGAAAGTATACAACTGTGGCTTGTAATCTCGATAAGCGTGAGCAGATACTTGCGACCTTCAGTGTCGCGCCCGAGGATCTGCTGTCCTCGTTTCAAGCGCAACACCTTGGTCAAGTACTGGCTCTCCTTTCCTTCCAGCTCCAGATGCGGACCACCTTGGTAGGAGCGAGGCAGTACCAACTGCCTCATTTCCCTGTCCTGATGAATTCAACCGCCCGATTGAGCTGCTTGTCGAAGGTTGCATCAGCAATGGGTCGCTTGTCATAGGGCATCTTGGAAAGATACTCGTTGCGAACCAGAAGCGTCAGTACCTCCTCGTCAATCCCTCGTTCGGTGTAAAGGGAGGCGAAGCGGCGGATGTTGGCCTCACTCGGTTCTGGATTTTCCTGTACAAAGGTGCTGATCACCTTGTCGGTCATCAGCTGTTCAAAGGCGGGAATCTCCTCATCCGAGAGCTGGACATCCTCTACCAAAATATCCGGTTCAATTCCCAATTTGTGGATATTCTCCCCATTGGGTGTGTAATAATGGGCGGTTGTGACCTGGGCGAAACCCGAGCCGAATCGGAAGACATCCTGCACAATGCCCTTTCCGAACGTTTTTGTCCCGATGAGCGTCGCCCTGCCGTTGTCCTTCATTGCAGCGGCGAAGATCTCCGCCGAGGAAGCCGAGCCTGTATTGGTAAGGATTACTATAGGAAGATTGGCAGGAACCTCCGCTTTTCCCGTTGATATGTAGCGCTGGTCGCGCATCGTGCCTTTCTTACCTTGGATGGTTACCAGCGTCTTGCCTTCTTCAAGGAAGATGTTCGCCGACTGCATGGCTCCGTCCACAGCCCCTCCGGAATTGTTTCTCTCATCGATGATCAAGCCGACGATACCCTGCTTCATTAACTTTTGTACATGTTCGAGCAGTTGGTTGCCGGTTTGAGGCGTGAATTCAGAGAGAATAATATACCCGATGGTATCTTCAATGATGCCGCTGTCTACAGTGGGGGCGGTAATGCGTTCCCTTTTGAGCGTCAAATCGAAGGAGGTTCCATTTCGGTAGACCGTTATTGTTACGAACGTGTTCGCTTCTCCTCTTAGCTTCATGCTCGCTTCGTAACTGGTCAGTTCGTCTACCTTCTCCCCGTCTATGTGGCTGATCAAATCACCTGCCATCAAGCCCGCTCTCTGCGCCGGGGATCCGGGGAACGGTGATACGATGGTGATCATATAGGAGGAGGGAACGGAGGGGTCGATATTGTCCGGGGCGGGTTTGTTCAAATACGTCCCGATGCCTCCATATACCCCGCTGGTCTCTTCCTGGTACTCCTGTGCCTTGGAGGGCGGTACATAGAAGGAGTAGGGGTCGTCCAGGGATGCGACGAGGGCGGAAGCCAGGTCGTTGAACATCTTCTGCTTGTCGACCTCATCGATGTAAATTGAATCGACATATCGATACAGCCGTTCCAGCGAGGCCATATCGATAGTGATCTGGTCTGCTTCCATGCTTGTCCGTGTGGAAAGCGGAGCAGCAAGAATCTGCTCCATTGAACCACCTGCGAACAGGGGCAGGAAAATCAGCAATACTATGAAACTAAGGCTAAGCCTGCGTATTATGGTTCTTCTCATAGAGAGAATATACAGTATTAGAGAGAAAACGGCTAGGTTTTGTAGTATTGACCACACCCGCACAGCACATTACACTTGCCCCATGACACAATTCATCTCCTTCCCCAGCTGGATTTCACCGGAGATTATCCCCGGTCTACCCCTACGGTGGTATGGCCTGATGTACGTAGTGGCATTCAGTTTTGCCTACCTGATGATTCGCGTCCAGGCACGCAAAGGGGATATAGCCCTCGATGCCGACCAAACCCTGAACCTGGTGCTCTACTGTGTTGTCGGCCTGGTAGTCGGGGCAAGACTCTTTTCTGTTCTGTTCTATGACGGGACAACCTATTACTGGACGCATCCTTGGATGATTTTCTGGCCGTTCAGAGACGGCCGATTCGTTGGATTGCCGGGGATGAGTTACCATGGTGGTTTGGTGGGCGCAATTCTCGGAGCCTGGCTTTTCAGCCGAAAATACCGTTTCAATTTTCTCTCTCTTGCCGATACGGTAAGTTATGCCGCTCCCTTGGGCTATACCTTCGGACGGTTGGGAAACTTCATCAACGGCGAGCTCTTCGGGCGTGTCTCGACGACTCCTTGGGCGATGGTTTTTCCCGATGCCCCCCGCTTTTCAACCAACTATGAATGGGTGAGAACCCTTGCCGATTCGCTAGGCATCACCTATCAGAGCGGGGAGTTGGTCAACCTGCCCCGCCATCCCAGTCAACTGTACGAAGCCCTGTTTGAAGGGGTGCTGCTCTTCTGCTTCTTGTGGTTTGTCATCCGAAAGCGGAAAAACCTTAAAACCGGTATGGGTCTGGCTTGGTATATGATCGGATACGGGACGGTGCGGTTCTTCATCGAGTACTTGCGCTCCCCCGATGAGAATCTCGGCTACATTCTTGCATTCGGAAAACAGTCGGACAATATTGCCTTGTTTCAATCCTTCTTCAATTTCTCCATGGGGCAGCTTTTCTGCCTTGCCATGATATTCAGTGGAATCATCTTCATCCTTGTCCTACGAAAACAAAAAGGAGCCTTGCATGTCTCACATACATGAACGGGTAGCGGCACTGCGCGCCCTTCTAGCTCAACATGATCTTGATGCATGGATCATCAATGGAACCGATCCTCATCAAAGTGAATATGTTTGTACACGCTATAGAAGCCGGGAGTGGATAAGCGGGTTTACCGGAAGCGCCGGGACGGTGGTAATCACCAAGGAAGCTGCTCTTTTGTGGGTCGACTCACGCTATTTCATCCAGGCCCAGCAGCAGATCGAGGGTAGTGAATTTATCATGATGAAGGTCGATACCCCTTCCTATCCCGACCCCTATTCCTACCTTGTGCAGCAGCTTCCAGAGGGGGGCAGGGTCGGCATCGACAGCGCAACCCTCACTGTCTCAGCCAAGGCCTCGTTGGAGGCATCTTTTGAAGGCAGGGTGGTCCTCGTTCCCTTCTCAGACCTTCTGGATGCAATCTGGCTCGACAGGCCTCCTGTTCCCTCCCGGGAAGTTGTTCATCTTCCCAACGATATTGCAGGGTTCAGTTCGGTGCAGAAACTTACCATGGTACGCCTTGCCATGGCTCAGAAGGGGTGTGATTATACCGTCATCTCCTCCCTTGACGATATCGCCTGGATCACCAATCTCAGAGGATCGGATGTCACCTACAACCCGGTGTTTCTCTCCTACTTGGTGGTGGGCAGACAACAGGCTTGGTTGTTTACCGATCCGGGCCGCTTTGATGCAGAGACCAAGGACCTGATTTCCTCCGATTTTGAGATTCTTGACTATGAGGCGGTCTCTCCCACCCTCTCAGCCATGCTGAAGGCCGACGATGTCATCTATTACAATCCCGATAAAACAAACCTTCTTCTTTTTGCCGCTTTTCAAGGAAACAAGCATGTGACAGGGCGCGAATTCACCACCGACCTGAAGGCGAGCAAGAATGAGACGGAGTTGGAGGGAATGAGAAAGGCCCATCTGCTTGATGGGGTTGCCTTGGTTAATTTCCTGGCTTCACTGGATACCAAGAAAGGCACCTATACCGAAATTGAACTGAGCACCATGCTCAAACAACAGCGGCAGCGTAATGCCCACTGCATCGGAGAATCATTCTCCCCCATCAGCGGGTGGGCCGCCCACGGGGCGATGTGTCACTATAGTGCCGACGAGAAGAGCAATGCGACGGTGCAGGGGGACGGACTGCTTGTCCTCGATACCGGCGGAATGTATACCTTCGGCCTTACCGATGTGACCAGGACCATTCTTTTCGGTACCCCCACCGAGGAGCAGAAGCGTGACTACACCTTGGTGCTCAAAGGCAATCTTGCCCTTGCGAACATGCGCTTCCCCGAGGGAACCTGCGGGTATCAGCTGGACGTGCTTGCAAGGCAGTTCCTCTGGCAGCAGGGCTTGAGCTACTTCCATGGTACCGGTCATGGACTGGGGTTCCGCCTCGGCGTCCATGAGGGTCCGCAGTCGATCAGTGTGAAGCCGCTTGCCGTACCGCTTAAGAAGGGTATGATCGTCAGTGATGAGCCCGGCATCTACAAGGAAGGCCGGCATGGAATCCGTATTGAGAACATCCTCGCGATCAAAGAGGATGTGAAAACTGAATTCGGGCAGTTCTTGAGCTTTGAAGTCTTGACCATCTGTCCGTTTGAACGCACATTGATAGATAAGAATCTACTTACAGTGGCGGAGATTGCCATGGTGGACGCCTACCATCGATGGGTCTTTGAAGAATTGAAGGACCTGGTGGACAGTGCCGCTCTCCCATACCTTGAGAGAGCCACCGAACGATTGTAAGCAGATATGCTGAAGGAGAACATACCAATGGTTGATGCATTGAAGAAAATGGGGAAGATTTCCCGCAAGGGTCCCGTCGTCCTGGTGATCATGGATGGAGTAGGATTTGGAAAATACAAGGAGGGCGATGCCGTTGCAGCCGCTCTCACCGGACATTTGAACAAGCTGTACAAGGCCAATCCCTGGACGAAGCTGAAGGCCCACGGACTTGCCGTCGGGCTTCCCAGCGATGACGATATGGGCAACAGTGAAGTAGGGCATAATGCCATGGGCTGCGGACGGGTTTTCTCCCAGGGTGCGAAGTTGGTCAACAACTCAATCGAGACCGGTGCCATGTTTGAGGGAACCACCTGGAATAAACTGGTTGCCAATGTAAAAACCAATGCATCAACGCTGCACTTCATCGGTTTGCTCAGCGACGGAAACGTTCACTCGCACATCGACAACCTCAAGGCCATGATCGTGCAGGCCAAGAAGGATGGGGTTGCAAAGGTTCGCATCCATGCCCTGCTCGACGGTCGCGATGTCGGCGAGGTCAGTGCACTTGAATACTTCGACCCCTTCGAGGCTTTTCTTGCTTCGTTGAACGATGCTTCCTTCGATGCAAGGATTGCCAGCGGCGGCGGCCGCATGGTCATCACCATGGATCGATACAATGCAAACTGGAATATGGTACGCAAGGGTTGGGAGACTCATGTTCTGGGTGAAGGCCGGATGTTTGAAGGCGCCCATCAGGCCATCGAGACGCTGCGCAAGGAGAGCAAGGCCATCGACCAGGACCTTCCCCCGTTCGTCATCGCCAAGGATGGAAAACCGGTGGGAACCATCGAGGATGGCGACAGTGTCATACTCTTCAACTTCCGAGGCGACCGTGCCCTTGAGATAACCAAGGCTTTTGAAGCACAAGAGCTTGCCGAATTCGACCGAAAACGTCATCCGAAGGTAGAATATGCCGGGATGATGGAGTACGACGGGGATTTGCATGTTCCCAGCCAATTCCTGGTCACACCTCCGGCCATCGACAAGACAATCGCCGAGTATCTTTGTGCCTCCAAGGTGCGGCAGTTCTCGATCAGTGAAACGCAGAAATTCGGCCATGTAACCTACTTCTTCAATGGCAACAAGAGCGGAAAGTTCGATGACAAGCTCGAAGAGTATGTAGAGATTCCCAGCGATATCGTTCCTTTCGAGGAGAGGCCCTGGATGAAGTGTGCCGAGATCGCGGACCGTGTCATCAAGGAAGTGGAGAGCGGCAAGTGGGACTTCATCAAGCTTAATTTCCCCAACGGGGACATGGTCGGTCATACAGGCAACTTCCAGGCTGTTGTGTGCTCGATGGAAGGGCTTGACCTGCAGATAGGGAGAATCCACAAGGCGGTCATGGAGGCCGGCGGCGTCATGGTAATCACAGCCGACCACGGCAATGCAGATGATATGTTCGAGCATGGAAAGGATGGAAGCGTGCAGTACAAGGAGAATGGCGATCCGAAGTCCAAGACCAGCCATTCGCTCAATCCAGTGCCGTGCATCATCTGTGACAGCAACTACCAAGGAGAGTATGAGAGCGAGCTCAAGACAGGGCTGGGGATCAGCAGCATAGCTGCAACGTGCATGAATCTTCTCGACTTTGAAGCTCCCGCCGAGTATGATCCGAGCATCATTACCATGCGATAACTGTATTTTCGTGCTATGATTAACAGGGCCTACGGGCCCTGTTTGTCGTTTCAAGGAGGGTTTCTATGGATTACAAGGAGTTTGGAAGAACCGCTCATCGTTCCAGCAGGGTCATCTTTGGTGCTGCGGCACTGGGGGAGGTAACCCAACAGGAAGCAGACAGGACGCTTGGTCTTCTTTTGGACCACGGGATCAACCATATCGACACCGCCCGAAGCTATGGAGAGTCGGAACTTCGCATCGGACCTTGGATGAAGCAGCGGCGCTCAGCTTTCTTTCTTGCATCGAAAACCGGTATGCGGACCAAGGCGGAGGCTTTGGAAGAACTCAAGCAGACACTCGATCGCCTCAAGACGGACCATCTTGACCTCTGGCAGCTGCATTTCCTTGTCGACGCCCAAGAGTGGGAAGCAGCCATGGCCGAAGGCGGGGCCCTGGAGGCAGCCATGGAGGCTAAAAAACAGGGTCTGGTACGCTTCATCGGGGTAACCGGTCATGGTGTTGACGCACCGAAGGCCCATCTGAAAAGTCTTGAAGTCTATGATTTCGATGCGGTGCTTTTACCTTACAATTACACCATGCTCCAGAATCCTGTCTACAACGCCGATATGGCACAGCTTCTGGAAGTCTGTTCGAAACGCAATGTTGCCGTACAGACCATCAAATCGCTTGCACGCGGGGCATACAAATCCAATGAAAAAACGTTCGCGACCTGGTATGACGCTCTCAGCGATGAATCCTCGATTGAAAAAGCAGTGCACTATGTCTTGTCAAACGAGCAACTCTTTCTCAACAGTACCGGTGATATCGATCTGCTTCCTCTTTTACTGAAGGCTGCAGAGAAGCCCATTGTTCGGCCTACGGAGGAAGAAATGAAGACATTGGTGGAGAAAGAGGGAATGAAGGCACTCTTTGTGTGATCAGGTCCAGATGTGATAGGTTCTGGTCACCAGGATGAGAATGGTGGTTCCCGCTACATAGAAGACCAGTCCCAATACATTGAACAACGTGTTTTGGCTGATTGTCACCATCGCATTGCCTACGATCATCAGGATGAATGAGAGACAGCGGACAAACGTCTGCCTGCTGAACTGCTCCTCGAACATGGCGATGATGAAGGTGGCGACGGCAAGCACGTTGATCAGTATGCACACGCCGAGAAACAGGGAGTTGGTTACACTCGCCTCAAAAAGAAATGAGGGGGAGTTGACCGATACCGGTACGATCATTGATAAAAACAGGGCGCTGGCAGCTGCAACAAAGGAGTACTGGCTGAGTTTTGCAGGATTGATGGTCTGTTGGAAGAGCCCTGAGGCCAGAAACAGGAATGATGAGAAGAGCAGGGAGAAGTGGTACAGTACTGAAATTGCAGACGGGTTGAGGATGAAAATGTGGGTGATGGAGTGATAAAGCGGGAGAATTTTTACATTGCCCAGGCTTATCATTAAAAACAAGAGAGGGAGCACCCTCGCTTCCGCTCCAATGTTTGCACGATAGAAAAAACAGAGCAGCAAGGCAGCTGTAAACGCCACCCAAAGGTGAATGAAAGAAGGAATCAGAAATGACCGCGCCGTGTCCCATATTTGCTGCTGTACCGCACTGATGCTGCCATGAACTATGCTGACAGTAAGAATGAGGGTAAGAAGGCCCTGAATGCCCAATAGGACAAAACGCAGATTTTTTCCCATAGTCTTTTACAGGATGTCACGGTAGGCGCTCTCAGTGAGAACACCCATTCGTTGGCAGGTGTAGGCTGAGCCGAAGGCTGCAATGAAGGAATCTACAAGGATTCCCAATCCGTTGAGTATCGGCATCAGGGCGACAAGCGTCATCTCGGCACCATATAAGTCGATTTTCAGAAATTGCAGGGCGATGATGGAGATGAAGAATACCTCATAGCCGAGGTAGAGCGGGCTTGCATACGCGAAAAGGGCACTGGAAAGGGCGACAAAGAGAATCACCTTGTCCGAGGGCATGGAGGATGTGGCGGCATAGAGCAGGCTGAGTATGCTCAAAGTCGCAATCATGGCCGAACCTCCCCTGCCGATGAGGGTGTAGAGGGGAACGGCTGTCGCACTGACACGTTTTTGACAACCAAGGTTGTGTCGGGAAAGCGATATGGTCATAGGGCTGGAGAAAAAGATGCTGCCGGTGAAAAGAGCCGCCGCCGCCGGTGCGAGCATGCGGTAGATGATCATATAAGGATTAACACGGAAACGGGTGACCAGACCAAAGAGAAGTGGCAGAACAACCAGGATGCCCGAAAGGGTTGAAATGATCAGCATGAGCAAGAAACGTCCGGCGACAAAGAGGGTGCCTTCCATCTGCAGGTGGCTGAACCAGTAGGAGGATGCAAAGAAAATAAAGAAGTGCCCGGTGGTGCTGTACGCCCTGGCAAGGCGGAACATGGTCTCGCTGAGCGAGTTCATGGTGACGTATGCCGGTCTGATTACCTCTACATTCGGCTTGAGAAAGTAACCGAAGACCAAGGCTATTACCAGAACAGGGAGCAAGAAGCTCTCTGCATTGGCCAAGGTGTAGAACGGATTGATCGGAAGCATCGATTCGAAGAGGGTGGAAATCGATTGGGGTGCAATAATGGAAAGCGATGATGCATCGCTGCCTGCACTGGTGCTGGCAGGGAAATTGGACGGGAAGAACCTGAAGACAATGGCACAGCCCATAACCAACAGCAGGGTGGAACCTATGCTCCATAGAATGGTGGTACGTGCGAACACCCCTCCCTTACGGTCTTTCCTGAGGGATGCTATTCCGCTTGAGAAGCCGAAAAAGACCAGTGGAATCAAGACGAACCCACCGAGCTGCACCAAAAGGGCGGTGATGGTGTACATCACTTGTTGAAATATACCCGACTCTCCAAATAAAAGGGTTGCAGCCAAACCGAGGGCGGTTGCAGCCAGATAGCTTATCCAGGTCTTCATAGTTTCCAAGAGTATCTTATCAGATGCAGCAAGTCAATCAAACGTCGCTTTTCAACCCAACAGCTGATCAAGCTTATATCCAGACTGCATCTCAGCTTCCATAAGAATCCTGATATAGGAGCTTACATTCCCCATTCCCTTGATTACTGCAAGAGAAAGCGCTGATAGATAGATGATCTCCTGCATTGCCTCCTTTGTGTACCACGTTACTCCCTGGTACTCATTGACCTGTGCATATTTGGCAAGGCTGGAATCGGAAAGCAACAGAGCCAATATCTGCTTGGGATCTTCCATGCCGTCATCCACCATGAAGGCCGCACTTGCCAGGATGGCGGCACTATGGCAGGCTTTTCTCGCTGATTCCTCGGTAAATCCTGCATCGCAGAGCTCTTTGGAGAAGAACCGGGAAAGAAGCAGGCTGTCGCTCGCCCTCATAGCCTCGCTGATGGTCGCCTCGTCACCGAGGAATGGTTTGAGGAAGAATGATGCTGCGACCACTGCTTCCATCTCATCAAGGATGCGCGAACCGTACAGGAATGCGCGATTTTCCTCACGCTTGAAGAGAGTGCTGTATCGCTGGACTTGTGAAAGCATCTGTGCAGGACTCACATCATTGGGGAGGGAAGGCAGTGATTTTTGGGCGGCGGGATGCAGGTTCTCGACGGCAGCCGCCAAATGCGCATAGGCCTCGGCCAAGGTGAGAATGAGCTTTCGCTCGCTCTTGCTGGTAGCCTCTCCATTGAGAATAAGCCTGATTTGCTTGAAGAAGTTCTCCGAGTGGAAACTCTCCATTGCTTTGTAAACAGGCTTGAGGCGGAGCGCAAGGATTTCCTGTTCGAGGTTGGCTATCCCGCTCTCTCCGATCTGCTCATACAGTTCGGAGTATGTCCCGTCGACATCCTCAACTTCACGGATATTCAGAAGCACCTTGGTCTCAAAACCTCTGAGATGGACTGCCATCCCCTCATCATACACCCTCAGTGACGGTCTCATATACGTGAGGCCCTCATTGAACGAGTCATAAATCAGGTACCTTCTTCCTCCTACCGTCAAGCCGAGAGCCTCTCCGAGACTTACCGTCTCGCTTCGTTTCTCCTCTCCAATTTTCTGAAGCTTGGGGCAGCTGGTCTTGATCCAGCCTTCCACACTCTCATATTGGTTATTGTAGAGAACCAAGGCGCGCTCACGCTCATTGCCGTTGACATAACAGAATGCCGATTGCTGGACATTCCCCTCCCGATACAAGTCGAAGAGTTGGAAGTAGTCGACGCCGCTGAAGAGATACCGCCTTTTCAAAAGCGGGAAAATCCGTCGATAGTGCTCATCGACCAGATATTGATTGGGCTTTTCGTCCCAATACGCTCGGCGGTACTCCATGCCGTACTTTTCCCTATAGCCTTCAATCTGGCCGTGACCGAACATCGGCAGCCCCGGCATGGTGGAAAGCAGGGTGCAGACCCCGAAATATTTGTCCCCGTCTCCAAATTGGGCGAGTGCCGTTTCCTCATCAGGGTTGTTCATGAAATTGACGAAACGCTTGAGAATCTCAGGCTCGAAGGCGATGGTGTTCTTGATCGTCTCCCGATACTTCTGGTTTTCCTGATTCTTGAGCATGTTCATGAAAGCGCTGTTGTAGACTCGATGCATTCCCAGGGTACGCACGAAGTACCCTTCCATCATCCAGAAGGCCTCGGCAAGCAGCAATGTGTCCGGCAGCTCCTCATTGATGCGGTCGACAACCTCACGCCAGAACTCCTGGGGGATTTTCTGGTTGAACTCGAGTTCGTCCATGCCGTATTGGGTGCGGCCTGCTATATCACCTCCATGTCCCGGTTTCGGATACCAAAGTCGCTGGATGTGCTTCTTTGCCAGGGTCATTGCAGCATCGAAGCGGATGATCGGGAAGTTGCTGGCAACATGCTTTATCTGCTGATAGACAGCCTCGCGGGTGGCAGGATTGAGGAAATCGAGCTGTGCAGTGTCATTCCAAGGCATCGATGTACCATCGTTGCCATGGAAAATATAGGTGGTGTCTCCTGAACGAAGGTCTTTGCGTCTGAATGTGACGGCAGCATCGCTGCGGTCATAGTAGTGATCCTCAAGCTTGATTTCCACCGACGGGTCTGAAGAGAGATTGGGACCATCATACGTATAGGAGGGGAAAGGAGGATAATGCTGCTGGATGAAATATTCACTGTGGTTGAAGACCCAATCCCCATCGATTCCGGTGTGGTTGGGCACCATGTCGCTCGCCAGGCGGATGTGGTAGCGGCTGCAGCGCTGGCGCAGGTTGTCCAGTGCCTGCCAGCCTCCTATGCTTTGAGAGATTTCATAGTTTTTCAACGAATAGGCCGATGCTTCGGCATCAGGATTGCCGCACAGATTCTTGATCTTCTTGCTTGCCGAGCTGCGCTCCCACAATCCGATAAGCCACAAGGCGGTGAATCCTCGAGAAGCGAGTTTCTCCAGCTCCTGGTCGGGAATCTTGTCCAACGTGTCGATCGGGTAGCCGTACTCCTTGGTAAGCTGGTCCAGCCAGACCAGAGTCGATTTGGCGATCATGATGACATTGGGCATCCAGTTCCGGTCGGCGGTGAAGGCTTCGTATTCATGGTCGAATATGCTGTAGTCGGGAACCACCATCACAGGACTCCCGCCTGCGCCCACCGGCGGGAAGTGCGGCTTGTCCTCCTCCTGCACGAAGTCGATTGCCCTGAGGAGCATCGTCTTCAGGCTCTGGGGAATCAGGTCCGCCCAGGCTTCAAGAATGTAGCTGATCTGGTCGAGCAACGAATCCGGATAGAGTTTTGCAGGACGGGTGAGGAAGGAAAAAATGTCGGAGTCACTGTTGCCCATGACGGCGGAGGCTTTGGTATACCCACCCAGCAGGGCGGTAACCGCCTGGGATGCCTGGGGGAAGGAGAGTCCTTCGGGTGAAAGGAACGGCTTTGCAGCCATGATGAGGGCAGGATTCTCCTGCATTACCTGATGAAGGAAGTAGCCGCGAAGCGACTCTTCATAGAAGAAATCCAAAGGAAGGGATTGCTGAACCAAAAGCGGCGACGGGAACTCCTTCATGTAGAAGGCCAGCACCTCCTGGGCGGCATGGTTCTTATTGATCAAGGCCGTAAGGCGGGTGAAGAAATCAGGTTCGCTGTCGCTGAGGTATCGGCTGAGAACACTCTGATAGAGCTGGTGGAGGACCGCTGTGGCATGGAGCTTGCCGGCTGACACCCAGTCGTTTCCCCCCTTTGCCTTTACCTTGCTGTTGTAGATGTGTGCGATTTCCGTGGCTTGCTTGTAGAGCAAAGAAAGATCGGAATCCGAAGGGAACAACGCTGGAAAAAAATCCATTTCAGTCCTGGTACGAACTGAAATGCGAAAATCACGTGTAATCAAATCACGCCTCCCTGAGGGTGGGTCCATCCCTGAACAGTAATGCCAGTATACCATGAGAGCGCTTGGTTGTAACCCCTTTCTTGAAAAACGGGGACTGTTAGACTAGTGTATTTGTTACTGGTAGAGAAGAATATGCGTCTGTAAGCATTTTTTCTGCGAGATCGATGACCAGCGGCAGGGAAATTTCCTCGTCAGGTGTAAACCGTTCCAGCACAAAGGAGGCAACCGAGCCGTGCTGCGGTCTGCCGATACCTATCCTCAACCTGAAAAATTGATCGCTTTGAATATGGGCCCTGATGGACTTCAGCCCGTTGTGACCTCCCAGTCCTCCGCCTTTCTGCAGTCGTAGTGTTCCGAACGGCAGTTCCAAATCGTCGTGTACGACTAGAATCTCATCGATGGCGTATCCGTAGAAATCCATGCAGGCACGAACCGACCTTCCGCTCTCATTCATGTAGGTGGAGGGTTTGAGCAGCTTGGTTGAATTGTCCGAACTCACAAGGCCGTGGAACTTCTCACTCCATCTTGCCTGGGGATGACGATGCTCTGCAACCATCCAGCCGACATTATGTCTTGTTCTTGCATATACCTTGCCCGGGTTGCCCAGAAATACCAGAAGCTTTACCATACGCGTATCATACGGGCAATACGGGAGGCATGCAACGATGTACGTGATGGTTTTCTATGTTCCCCAGTCGCATCTGGAGGAAGTGAAAGAGGCGGTCTTCAGTGCAGGGGCCGGTATCATGGGCGGGTACGATCGATGTTGCTTCCAAACCTTGGGAACCGGACAGTTTCGGCCCCTTGCAGGCAGTTCTCCTTTTCTCGGGCAGGTTGGAACGCTTGAACAAGTACCGGAGTGGCGTTTAGAATTGGTCGTTGATGAAGAGCATGCCGCCCAGGCAGTCCAAGCCCTTTTGGACACCCATCCCTATGAGGTCCCTGCCTATCATTTGATCCCGGTCTTGACCCTTGAGGGGGTCGAGTTCAGCGAATAGAGGAGCGTTTATGGCAAAAACGATTGCCCAGATCAACGAGAAGATCAAGGCAGGAAAGGCGGTGGTGGTCACTGCCGAGGCCTTCAGTGCTATGGCGAAGGAGAAAAGCCTCACCGAGCTGGCCCAGGAAGTGGATGTGGTAACCACAGCTACCTTCGGCCCGATGTGCTCCTCCGGGGCGATCATCAACTTCGGCCACTGGTCGCCGGGAATCAGGATGGAGGAAATTTCCCTCAACGGGGTAAGCGCCTATGAAGGGCTTGCCGCTGTCGACACCTACATCGGGGCAACCAGTGAATCGAAATTCGATCCCGCCTATGGCGGGGCGAACGTAATCGAGGACCTTATCCGCGGCAAGGATGTGCGCCTGCATGCCAGGGGCAAGGGCACCGATTGCTATCCTACCAAGGAGATCGATACCTGGATCAACAAAGACACGGTCAATGAGTTTTACCTTTTCAATCCCCGTAATGCCTACCAGAACTATGCAGCGGCGACAAACAGCACCAATCGCATACGATACACCTATATGGGAAGCCTTCTTCCCCGCTTCAGCAATATCACGTATTCGACCAGCGGTGAGCTCAGTCCCTTGCTCAATGATCCATTTTTGAGGACCATAGGAATCGGCACCCGAATTTTCCTCGGCGGCAGCGAAGGGTATGTGGTATGGAACGGTACCCAGTTCAATACCAGACGCGAGCGCAATGAGCACGGTATTCCCAAACTTCCAGGAGCCACGCTGGCGGTGATCGGTGATGCAAAACAGATGTCCGCCGATTTTATTCGTTCAGCCTACTATGAGAAATACGGCGTTTCGCTCTTTGTCGGTATCGGGATTCCCATTCCGGTTCTTGATGAGAGGATGGCCAAGCATCTGAGCATCTCCAATGAACAGATTGAGACCACCATACTCGACTACGGGCAGGAACATCACCCTGCGGTGGGAACCACCTCCTACGCCAAGCTTGCCAGCGGAAGCGTAACGCTGCCTGACGGCAAGGTGGTGAAAACCGCTCCGCTCTCCTCGCTTGCAAAAGCCAGGGAGATTGCCGAACTCTTAGGTCAATGGATTCGTGAAAAGCGATTTTTTCTTACCGAGCCTGTACAAATGCTTCCCAAAGACAGTTTTGTCAAACCCTTGGTTCCCCGTGAAGGAGGTGAGCAATGAAACGTCGCTACGCCCTTCGCTTCTCTCCCACCCTGGTGGAGCAGCCGATCGTCAGCAAACTCGCCCGCTCCTACGATGTCGACATCAACATCCTTAATGCCGATGTAGCCAGCGGTCGGGGAGGCAAGCTCATCGTTGAGCTCTGCGGAACCGAACAGAATCTGGATGCCAGTGTGGTGTATCTCTCAGAGATGGGTGTCATTGTCTCGGAAATGGTCAAGGAGCTGCTCTTCCGGGAGGATGGGTGCATCCACTGCGGTGCCTGTACCGCTGTCTGCTCCCCCAGGGCACTGCGGTTGAACGCCGAGGCAAAGCTGGTCTTTGATGTTTCACTTTGTGTGGTATGCGGACTGTGCACCCAAGCCTGTCCTCTGCGACTCTTCGAGGTTTCCCATGAGCGGGAAGCGTGAGACCAGACCCCGATGCCTGCTTGAACCTTGATGTCCCCTTACCAAGGGATGCACTATAGATATATGTAAGAGTTAGGGTTCGAGAACATCGATGCCGTTGGAGGTGCATACTGCAATGAATAGAACGGAGTACCTGAAGAGCCTGCTTTCCCAGCGCATCGTATTGCTTGACGGGGCGATGGGGACCATGATCCAAAGTCAGGGATTGGGCATCGATGATTACACGCTCGACGGCTTGGCCGCCTTTGGATGCAATGAGGTGCTCAACCTCACCCGTGGCGAGGTGATATTCTCAATCCATCGGCAATACCTTGAGGCAGGGGCCGATATCATCGAGACCAATACCTTTTGTGCCAATGCCTTTAATCTGGCGGAGTATGGTCTGCAGGACCAGGTTCAGACCATCAACCAGGCAGCTTGTGAAATTGCACGCGAAGCAGCTGCCGATTTTGAGGCGGTCAATGCAGGCTACGTATTTGTTGCAGGCGTCATCGGACCAACCAATCGTTCCCTCTCTTTCTCTCCCAAGATGGAGGACCCCGCCTATCGGCAGAGTGATTTCTCCGATTTCCATGCCATGTACCTCCAGCAGGCGCGTGTGCTCGTCCAAGGAGGCGTCGATCTGATTCTGATCGAAACCGTCTTCGATACGCTCGCGGCCAAGAGTGCCATCCTCGCATGCATCGATGCCATGGGTGAGGAGGGAAGGACCATTCCCATTATGGTCAGCGTCACCTTCAGCGACCAAAGCCGGAGAACCCTCAGCGGTCAGACCCTTGATGCATTTGTAACAAGTCTTGGAGCGTTTCCCCTCTTCAGCCTGGGGCTGAACTGCTCGACCGGACCACAGGAGATGCTTCCCCTCCTGCAGGAGCTTGATGCAATCTGCCCGTTTTACGTCTCCGCCCATCCCAATGCAGGCTTTCCTGATAAGGAGGGGCATTACACCCTTACCCCGCAGCAGATGGAAACCCAGCTTTCACCACTCTTGGAGGAAGGAAGGCTCAATATTCTTGGAGGTTGCTGTGGCACCACCCCGGCCCATATTGCCGCTCTGAAGAAAGCCTCCCTGCAGGCAGTACCCAGAAGTAAGCCTCAAGCTCCTCATGCCTTGCAGCTCAGCGGTCTCGATGCAATCACCGTCAAAGAGAACACCCTGCTGGTAATCGGGGAGCGTACCAACGTCGCCGGTTCACGCAAATTTGCCCGTCTGATCAAAGAGGAGAAGTGGGAGGAGGCTCTTGCCGTTGCCCGTCTGCAGGTAGCCCAGGGCGCCCGGGTTTTGGATATCTGCATGGATGCCTCCATGCTTGATGCAAAAGAGAGCATGCGCTCGTTTTTACGTCATATCGCCGGCGATCCCTCGGTGAGCAAGGCGGCCTTGATGATCGACTCCTCCGATTGGTCGGTAATCGAAGAAGCCCTGGGTGAAGTGCAGGGCAGGGGAATAGTAAACTCCATCAGTCTGAAGGAAGGTGAGGAAAGCTTCGTCAGCCATGCCAAGCACATTGCCCGTTACGGGCATGCCATGGTGGTCATGCTTTTTGACGAAGAGGGGCAGGCTGCCACCTATGAGCGAAAGATGGCCATTGCCGAGCGCAGCCATGCCTTGCTCCTTTCTGCTGGTATCAGGGAGCAGGACATCATCTTTGATGCTAATGTGCTTTCCATCGCCACCGGTATTGAAGAGCATGACACCTATGCCCGTGATTTCATCCTTGCCACGCGAGAGCTGAAGCGGCGCTATCCCTTGTGCCATACAAGCGGCGGGGTCTCCAATCTCAGTTTTTCCTTCAGGGGCAATGAGAAGGTCAGGACAGCGATGCATGCCGTGTTGCTCTCTCTTGCAGACCTGGATATGGCAATCATCAACCCTGCTTCTCTTCTGGATGCAGAGCGCTTGGACGAAAAGACGCGTACCATCATCGAGAAAGCCCTGCTTGCAGAGGATGAGGACCTGGCGCAGAACCGCGCCAATCTGATTGCTCTTGCACTGGCGATGCAGGAGGATGAGAGTCCGCAGAGCAAAACGGCCGACCGTAAAGAACGAAGTGCAGGCGAGCGTCTGTTCGACGCCGTCCTTGCAGGAGACCACACGTATCTGGAGCAGGACCTGAAGGAACTTGAAGCGGAGGATCCTCTGACCTTGGTGGAAGGAACGCTGATGGATGGGATGAAGGAGGTAGGCCGGCTTTTTGGTCTGGGTAAGCTGTTCCTCCCTCAGGTGGTACGAAGTGCACGGACGATGAAGCTTGCTGTTGATATCCTCCAACCGCGTATTGCAGAGTATTTAAAGCAGAATAACAATGAATCAGGTAGTCAAAAGAGGCCGGTTGCGGTGATGGC
>WARQ01000364.1_pt1 | contig 24706 bp, 17 predicted proteins | sample 4769161 | NCBI WGS metagenome assembly WARQ01 (sample SAMN08893024, study PRJNA449175) | gut metagenome | isolation source: rumen sample fed with dry roughage | host: buffalo | place: India: Nagpur | collected 2016 | reverse complement strand
TTACGTGGATTATTTTCTTTCTTATTCTCTTCAAGTTTTCTTAATATCTTTCTCAAGATAGCAGCGACTTGTTCGTCACGCACATCGAATGTATTCCTGAGAATAGCATTCAAACGAGCATCTTGTGCTTTGCTGTTTGACATTATTGAGTACTTGTTGACAATAGTCTGACCACCAGAATCTTCCATTGTGTCAGTTAAGTCTGTGTCTAACGGAGGTATTCCATTGCTGGATGCTGATGCATCATATGTATCGTTACCAGTAAGAACACCCATAATCTTTGCGATACCACCGAGATCGGATACATTATCCTTGAGAGCATTACCCAAAATCTCTGTACTATCGTCTGAGTCACCCGAGCCGTAGATCATACCGAGAGCATTGAGTTGTTTGTTAAATGGATTATTGAGATAATCAACTGATCCACCATTTGAAATCTTATTATACAAATTGAGATAGTTTCTTCTCCAATAAGCTGGGCTTTCACCGCTAACAACACCGTCTGCATCATCTTTGATCGTTTTACTGCCGTATGCCGTATTATATCCGGTATATGCCAAATCATTCTTCTTTAAATAATTCACATTACCGTTGACATCTTGTAAATTTCTCGCTTTCTTATGAAGATCTGCGAGTTTGTCATAGTAGCCTCTTCTGGTTTCAACACCTTCATGTTCAGGTGTTTTAGGATTATCGAATACCCATTGTGTTAAATCGAACATCTTTTTGTCAAGACCATTTGATTTAACTGTACTACTACCACCAGATGAACTACTTCCTGAATCGTTCTTTTGAACCGATCCGTCTGATATATAGCCATTTATTGTACATGCCCAATAGAAACATTTTTGATCAGCTGGTACAGATGACAGAGTACATAATGTTGAACCATCCGACTTCTGTTTAGCCGATGTTATTTTATATTCCGACTGAACTTTTTGTGTGAATGATGTCGCCATTTGTGCCATGGTCATACCCGGTGATTTAGACATTGATGGATATATCATTTTACATACTTCAATATATGCTTTCTTACGATCTTCAAAATCGGTATCAATATCGTCGGCATAATTTTCGGTAAGTTTAATATATTTGCTCGAGACATATCCTGTTTGTCCACCATATGTTGTTTTAAACCAGTCTGGGTCACCCGACGCTTCGAGACTAAGCTTTGTTCCATCCGGTATATGTACGAGATCCGCAGAATTTGTGGTTTTGTCTGCACGCAATCTAAGATATGGATCAGCAACAACTACACCAGTGTTCTTTCCATCGGTTGTTCCGATTTGTTGAACGAACGATATCATGTTCGCATCTGCTTGTGAGCTTGCCATTCCAAAACCTGTTGATGTAGATCCTTTTCCGGTTGGTGACATATTCCATGAACCGTCCCAATCTTTAAGACGATCATAAATTTCACGTGCATATTGTTGACGAAGAGGACCTGTTCCATTGTTAACGCCTTCATATGTATCAAGTACTTCTTGAGCAGCGCCTTCTGGGGAGTCTTTTGCATTAGCACGTGTCAAAGTTCCGGCATAAGAACCAGTTACATCAGATTTCCATTTATCGAGTTGCAATGAAAGATCTTTTAGATTTCTACCAGAAGATTTAGCATCCTGGATAAGTGAAGCTGTTCTTCCACCGGTCCATTGTGCTAAACCGAAACCAGCATAATAGTCACCGCTCTCATTCTCAGGATATTCATTATACCATTTTTTGGCATAACCAACACCATCTCTATCGTACAATGGGAACAGTTTATTCAATGTATAATCGGTCATATCAGAAGGACTTGATAAAGCCTTTGCAACAACTGGATCTTCATCACCTTGTGGCCAATAGTAATATCCTTCGATATGTTGAGGATTATTAGATGATTCAACTTGCCAGTTACCCATAAATCCAGCGGTAGCTTCTTTCGAGGCACCGTTATCTCTAAGAAATGACCAAATATTTTGTTCATAATTAGAACCGTGAAGACCTCCATTGGGATTATAATTCTTAAAGTACATAAGTGGGTTGATAGAATGAGAATCATTTGACCAACCGCCATCTGTATCTCTAATAGTATAATGCAAATGTGCTCCACCTTCATAGCTACCATAACATTCACCGGTGTTACCTATTTCACCAAGTTGTTCACCTGGATTTACAGTGTCACCTTTTTGTTTATTAGAAGGATTCTTCATATGCATGTACCAGTGATACATACCACCAGTATCTTGCCACAAGATATTGTTACCAGCAGCGGCTCCGCTTGATGCGGCTTCAGTTCTCGTAACGATACCACCTGTTGTTGCAAATAAAGGTTTACCGAGAGAACCACCTGATCTATAGAAATCGACACCACCGTGTCCATTACCAGATTGACCGACACCTTCTTTGTTAGGGTTATCATATTTTGAGAACCATCCAGAACCACGAACATCACCGAGTTTACCACCCATCATCTTTGCAAAGAATTCGAAAAGAGGTGAATGATAATCATCGGCACCTTGGATATTTGTCTCCGTTTGTTCGATATTATCCTTATATGGGTCAACATACAATGCGACACCATTGTCTGCTGTAAAATATCCGGAACCACCAGAAGAAGATCCTGATGAACCAGCTGCAGCATCTTTATCTGCCGCATCACCTACTTCATTTCGTGATTCTTCAAGTTTAGATGTGTAATCCTTAGAAGCATCAAGTACTCCGTTTCCAGATTTCTTGATTTTGTCCTGAAGTTCTTTGAAAGCTGCTGACTCACTAAGGTATTTGAATTGACGATCTTCGTTGTACCATTTATCAAAACGCGTTTCGTATTCATCTTCAGTTTCACCATCTTTACGAGGGTGATCATTTTCGAAATCCTTATGTGCAGATTCTTTGGCTTTATCCTGAAGATATGCAAAATAATCGTCACCATATTTTGATTCATCATAATCGTCAGGGAATTCAAATCCACCTTCTTCATCCTTTGTTGCAACAAGTTTAGCGATCTGATCCTTCATGTTTTCAACAGATTGTTTATTACCTTCCTTCTTCATGTTATCTTCCATCTGTTCAGCAGCACTCTTTCCAGTGAACATACCTAACAGACTTCCGGCAAGATTCTTAAGTTCAGCCATTGCTTCCTGAACAGGATCCGGTAATGTGAATTGATCAGAATCACCGCTACCATAGAGACCGAGAACAGATGAGCTTGCCAATGTGGAAGCAGATCTTCTGTCGACTCTACCCGTGAGTGGATTAGAAACGTATGCACCACCATATTTATCGGTACCTACAACATTGACATAGTGGTTATTTCCCTTCTTAGTACCGAAGTCGGATCCACTACCCACGAGAGTTACCGGATTCGTAGGTGTTGCGCGTTTAAGTGATGCTTGAGTTACACCGCCGGCTTTAAGACCATCACCAAGAGCTGAAGATGACTTCATGAATGAACCAACGGATGTACCTCTACTGGGTTCATATGATCCCGACTTAGCCATAGATTTAGCCATATCAAGACCATCATATGATGTACCATGACGGCGATTATGTGCATCTGCCAAAGCAGCAGGTCCACAACCATTGTCCTTCATATTCATAGCATTACCATATGACTTCTGTGATCTATTGCCAGCACCATAAATATTAGATATATTTGTGATGTTATGTGAATCAGTATAACTTGTGTCACCACTACCAGATGTACCTTCGAATGCAGAACCGATTCCACGTACTTCGGAAGCATTTGGATTCTCAATATAAGTATCTTCATTTTCAGGTTCAGTCTGATCTTCGAATTTAAGTGCAGATATGACAGTCTGGATATATGATGCAATACCAGAACCGATATCTTTGATACCTTGAGATATCATCGATCCACCTGTCTTCATCATATTCTTACCAGATTCTTTGAGTGATTTACCACCACCACCTGGCATCAGTGAAGCAATAGTACCGATAGCGGTAAGAATACCACCGAGAGGAATCATCAATGCACCGAAACCGAGCTCGAGAATACCCATGACAACTTGCATCATGTTACCGATATTCTTAATTACCGGCGTCAATACATATTTGAATATACCACCAAGTGGAACGAATACGATATCGATTACAGCCGATACTACATCGAACAAAGGTTGCAATACATTGAGTATTACATCGATTACCGGCATTAACGCATTCAAGACAGGTGTTATGATGTTATTGAGTATTGGCACAATCGTGTCTATAATTGTACCAAGTATTTGTGACAAACCTTCCATCAACGAAGAAAGAATCTTCTTAACAGTCTTGATGATAGGCTTGAGGAACTTGTTGATCATGTTGAAGATCTTGTTCAATGGTTTGAGACCGACTGAAATAATCTTTGTAAGTGCAGGGAGAACAGAACTCAGAGTTTTCTTAAGAGCCTTGAAACCAGAGAGCATCATGACTGCCTTAAGAACAATCTTGGCAACTATCTTCCAGATACCACCCATTATCTTGGTGATCTTTCCGACAGTCTTACCGATCTTCATGATGGTTGACAACATCTTGCCTCCACCACCAGCTCCACCGGTTAACTTACCAAGTGCTCCTCCAGCACCACCAGATTCTCCGCCTCCACCACCTCCAGCGGATTCTCCACCAGATGACTCACCGCCACCTTCGGAACCTCCACCGGAATCGGAAGAACTTTCTGATGAACCACTTGATTCACCACCGCCTCCTCCGGATGATTCAGATGAACCGCTGCTTGATGAAGATGATTCCGAAGAACCACCGGATGAACTACCTGTACCAGCAATAGAACCATTCTCATTCTTCTGAGAGCTTTGATCTTGTTGCTGTGATTGATCCTGATTACCTTCATCCTTATTGATGGATCCGTTTTCAGAAGAGCCTTCTTCCTTATTCTCACTCTCGTCGGATTTCTTCTCTTCCTCTTCACCACCACCTGCTGCGATCTTTTCGAATACGTTCTTCTCTGGATCAGTTTCCTTACCAGTAAACAATCCGTAGATCTTAGCAAGTAATTTTTCAGTGAATGTTTGTGCGGGTTCATCGATACCATCGACAGTGATTTCGTTCTTCTTGGCTAAACCTTCAGCACCTTCTTCGCCTTCTTCACCATGTAAACCGATCTTGAAGCCTTCTGAGAAAGCACCGAACTTTTCTTTCATACCACCGAGTTTATCCCCAGCCATTTGCTTGAGATTATCAGCAGCCTGTCCGAAACCACTCTTTGGTTTTTCTTCGCCCTCTTCGGTCATATCGATAGAACCGTTTTCATTCTTCTTGGATTTGAATTTATCCTTAACAGCAGTCATTTTATCAGAAGCAAAATCTTTAGCGGTTTCGAGACCACCCTTGACATATCCAATACCTGTACCGACTGCACCAGCTGTCTTATTGATCGCAGTACCAACCTTAGAACCAATTTTTCCAGCTGTTGTAAACTGTGCATTTTCTCCACCATTTAATCCATTTGCGAATTCTTCGGCGTTGAATTTAATAGCACCTAAAGCTGTACCGATTCCGGAAGCACCTTTCTCGATACCTTTATTGATAAGATTACCAGCTTTATCGGTAACATTCTTAGCAGCGTTTTGTATCTGCTGAGTAGCGGGTTGGATAGCCTGCATGAATGTCATTCTGTTGGGATCATTCTTACGTTCTTTACGTTCTTCACGACGTTCAGCACGTCTTTCACGAAGAAGACCACGAAGATTTTGACGCTCCTGTTTGAGTTCACCAAACTTCTCTTTCAGGTCTCTGATGTCATTACCAAATACCTTACCGAGAAGATTTTTACCACCTCTGAGAATCTTAGGTACGATAAAGGTCAATAACGTTCCCAACAATTTCATTGGTTTCGTTATTATACCCATGAATCCGAAAAGCTTTGAGAATATTCCCTTCTTACCGGATTCACCTTCATTCTTAACTTCAAACGATGAACGATCAAGAATAGTATTAACATTCTTTCTCATTTTCGCTTTAAGTTTCTGATCATGAATTGTGTTGATCAAACGTTGTATTGTACCCTTTTCATCCTGAGATGCAGAACCATTCTGAATGGCGAGCTGCATAGATGTGGTAATCATACGAACTGTATTTGCGTCTTCTGCTTCTTCTACAGAAGCATTTTCCTTATTGATGTTATTAGCTTGATTGGACATTTCCTGAAGCTTTTCATATGCTTTGTAGGAACGATTGTCGGCAAACTTTTGCATCTTATCAGACGCCATATCCTTGAGGTCATTGAACTTTTCTTTTGTCCAATCCTTAGTATCTTCAAGAGTTTGCTTTGTCCAACCTATCGCATTCTGAACGGCATTAGAATTGTATACATTGGAAGCTGCATTCTTAGCTGCATCCAATCCGGCTATAGTTGCTGTCTTGGCTCTGCCACCAAGATCAAGTGCAACCTTACCGGCTTTATCTACAATAACACTGACAGCCGTTTCAGATCCATCGGCATTTCTAACTACAGCAGTGATATCACCAGTTACTGTTTGATGTACTTCTTTGATACCTTGATATGTCTTGGATAATTCTTCTTGAACAAAAGCCGGATTAAAGATATCATTAATCTTTTCTCTTGTTGATTTCTTACCCTCTTTTTGTTTTTTCTGCTCTTCCTCACGTGCAGCTAATTCATCATCAAGCGTTTCTCCATAATATCTTGGTTGAATTATATTAGGCAATGCCATTGGGTCATTTAATCTAATTTCACCAAATTTTTCATTACCTAAGACGCTTTTAACCTGTGCACCCATTAATGTTCGGATGTCCAACAATATATTGGAGATTGAATAGGCTTCTGTTGATGTATCACCATGTCCCATCGTTGCTGATGCATTTTGGTTTACAGGAGGAATTGCCGGTTGTTCGGGTTTCTTGAATCCAAGTTTCGTGTCAATAGCGGTTTTCATCGCACGTTCAAAACTATCATCATCAATGAAACGTACATTGGATTGGTCTTGAACTGTATATGCGTCGCCTTCCAAACCTACATGAATATCATTGTATGTTCGGTTTATCTCCGCAATAAATGTATTTAATCGATTACGATCTGAAGACACAAAAGTTATCATATCACTGATGAGAGAATACCACTGATCATATGACATTTCGGTATCAGTTCTTGACATTGCTTTGGCAAGTGCTGAAATGAATTTGAAATTATCTTTATTCATCCATTTTTTCTCGAAATGTTTGATGTTTTTCTCCATCATTAATTTATAAATGCCAGCTGTTAAGGTCTTATTGACCATTTCGATCATTCTGCCATTTGCTTGATATGCTTTGTTTTTACCGACATACTGTGCTTCAAAATCAGAAATCATATCATAATTCATTGCACCGGATGAAAACATTCGTTTGGAAACAGCTTTGTTCCAGGTGTTTCCTTCTTTAGTTGTCAAATCACCACGTTCATTGACATTTACCCGTTGACCTCCGGATAGGTCTTGATGAATAAGTTTAAGATATTCTGGTATAACCGTTACTATTGATTTACGTGTCATACCGTCAAACAAAGCAGGATCACGATTGTATTCATTCTTTGTATATGTTCCGAAATTGTTGCTTCGTTTTTCCTCTTTGAGATCACCGAATATCTTTTTGAAGATACCGTTGTCGATAACGTGTTCCAGAGCATCATTGATACCTTGGCCAATGATATCATTGAATTTCTGGCCGACTTCATTTATCGATTTATCACCGAGAATACCACGTTTTTTATCACCTATAAACAAATCTAAACCAAATTTTGCGAGATCTTCAGGTGATAACATTTTTGCATAAGCGCCATATGTTGAAGCACCCATTACAAGTCGATTTTCTTTTAATGCGTTCTTTGAAGCATCAACTATTTTTCCGAGAGTAAAGCGACCATCACTATTATACAATGTATCATAATCATATTCATGTCGCTGTCTATTAGCACCCGCGGTTACAACTTTTGACATAGCGTCAAGCTGTTTAGATATTCCAAGCAGCGTTGTATTAATATTATTAACAGATGCAATTATTTCAGAAGAACGTGCATTGATAGTAGATGTGATTTCAGCAGTTGTTGCTATTTGTGATTCTGTTATTTTAGCAGCAATCTTAAACATGGAATTGATGTGTCCACGTGTCAAGTCTTTAGCTGACTCTGTATCTAATACACCAGGACCTTCTTGTTTATTCGAAGCTTCCCCATCTTCATCATATATTTCGAATGCGGTACCAGCATCAAATTCGGAACTGTTATCGTCTAAATCCCATGGTGAATATTCTCCTTCTTTGGTATAGAACCAATTAAGAAGACCTTTAATGGGACCAGTACCATTCTTCATGGCGTCAAACTTTTCTTTTGTTGTTTGAGCTCCTTGAATAACCGTTGTTCGTAAATTGGAAGCATCTGTTATTAATTCTTGAAAATTGGAAGTATAGTCCTTACCAATCTTCTTGGCTGTCCCACCAAGAATTTCAACGGTTCTCTTGATGGGGTTTCTCTTTTCAGCCATTTAAACTCCTCCTTTCGTAAGAAGTTAATATATAAGAAAAGGTGGGGCTCAATGGCCCCACCGATTTGTCGTGGGATATTAGAAGAATTGTATCAAATCATGTTCATCGAGATGGAATGATTCAGTCCACTTTTCAAGAAGTGAATCACGTTTATCTTCCGCGCCAGACCATCTATCGATGGGAAGTTTGATTTGTTTCAAAGCACCACCAACATTATCAAAATTGACAAGGTTATTGTATAACATCATTTCGATGTCCAACTTGGCAAGTTCTTTGAATGATTCAACACAAGATTCTTCTATTGTTTCACCATTTAAGTCATGTGTACATTTAGCAACGAAACGCAACAATGACTTTATAGGAACATTGAACAATTGTATCTTGTTCGCACCCAACCATTTACATGTGCATGGTTGAGATGTTATTCCCGCATACTTATTGATTGCAGCACCTGTGGATGTAGCATCAAGAATATCTTGTGGCATATAGGAACCAAATCCAACAAATGGTGATCCAACAGTGAATGCATTTGTTGTTGACTTGGCATCCTGATATGCACCTGAACATATGTATGCATAGCAGTCATGAACAGGTGTTGTTGTTAACGCTGAAGGTATGAAGAATATATTGAACTTCTTAGCATACTCATCTGGAGATTTCAGATTGCTGAGATTCTCATAGCATTCTTTGATCCATGGTTTGAAGTGTGAGTATGTTCTGATAGTTCCTTCAAGTGTTTCACGTAATACTTCTTCAATAGGTTTATCAAAAGGCAACGATAATGTCTGTAAACCATACTGAAGCTTGTAATCATTTATGAGCGTTGTCATATTCATAGACAGATCACCTCACATCAATGATTCTTATGAAAATGAATTACAGGGGTCTTGGGATCTTCATACGCTACACGCAATGACACCGGGATATCGTATTTACCGTCATGATTACGAGATGTCTCACCGAACAGCAACCAAGTATATATCTTCAGATCATCTCTGTTGACTTTGGTAATCTTTCTGTACTGATTATTTGTCATCTCGAGAAGAGTCTTAAGTTCAGGATCCATCTGAGCTTCATCAACGTGAGCATCCATGATGTCCTGAAGTTTCTTAGTTTGTTCAAGGAAACCTTTAACGATATCCTTCATGTCAGGTAAGTAGAACTTGCGGCGGTATTTCTTGTTATCAGTAAACATACGATTGTAGAACTGAAGAGTTGTACCAGCCACCTGACCCTTGTATTTGTTAGAACCTTTTTCTTTGTACTTAATGTATCCGGAAATATATTCAGCCAAATCACCAACCATCTTTTCATAGTTGAGAATGGTGAATACACGAGGATCCATCTTTGGAGATTCGCGTTCGTTACATATGTCTTCGAACATGTTTCTTGCTTCTTTAACATATAAACGCGTTACAAGACTTTCTTTTGTAAGCATATTATTCACCCCTGATATTTACTTGGATAATTTACGTCAACCTTCCATACACGATCATTTCTGTTGATCGGCTTCAGCTTAAGTATCTGAGCAAGGAGACGATTGAGATCGTTCTGATACTGAACGATGAACTGACGTGAATGAGGAACAATGTATCTTTCATCATTGGTGTCTATACATGTCAGATAGAAGTCGGCAACCTCTAACTTAGAACATGTATAACCAGCCAACATAGCCTGATCATTTGTATCCTGTACAGCGTTAATCTCGACAGTGATATATGCAACGATATCACGTGCAGGGATTGGCTTCAGCTTCTTGGGTTTCTTCGAGAAGAATCCTTCCTCTACAGGTACATCGATATCATCGTCATCGGGTTCCTCATCATCACCAACTTCGTAATCGATGAGATCGTCATCAGGAAGAATATCATCGTCATCGAAGTTCTTGAGTTCATCAAGAGCAGCCTTGGCATCATAAAGATCACGACCTATAGTCAAAGGAAGACTTTCATCATCCTTGACATCAAGATAGTTCTTAACGATACCATTTACGGAATTACCAGATGAACCACCTGTGACAACATCCTTCATGATAGCATATCCGTTGCGAAGATCAGTACCATCGCAACCAACACATCCATCATCATTTACACGACCGATAGTAGCCGCAACGATTGGTTGTAATGGTTCGGGATTGAAAGGAAGATCCTGACGTGTTATTGCATCCATAGGGAGTGTTGTCTTGATCGTGTAATCAGCCGCAGTTGCAACACGTTCAACATCATCGAATATATCACCCGTAGCAATAGCATGCTGGAGATATTCGGATTCTGATATGGATATTTCTTCAGGACACAGTACGGATACTTTGCCGTCTTTATTTTTGAAGACACGTACACCGGATCCGGTATACTGTTCGAAGATAATATCTCCACATCCAGAATTAATAATCTTAGAAGCTTCGGAAAGAACGTTGAATTTTCTGTTATCGATAGCTTCTTTAATAAGACTTTCAGTATAACTGTTCATAAAAACAACCCTTTCTTATTAAATTTATTCTTAGGAGGAATCATTATGGAAAACACCAACTTCATTCTTTTAATCTCATGCATCAGTATTGGTGCACTCTCACTGTTATTCAACATCATTCTCATGGTACGTTTATCTCAAGTGAATAGACGTATGGATGATCATGGTAGATTCATCTATCAAATGATGAGAAGATCAGATGAGGTAAAAGAAACAAGTAACGACACTTCAGAAGGTGTCACCAAAGTTAATGAAACCGTAACGTCATTAACTTCGAGTATCCGTTCATTAGTAAAGCAAAATCAAGAACAACTCAAGAAAGCCAACGAAACAATATTCCCAGGTCCTCAGTTGTTACAACTCATTGATCAATGCATAACAGAAAATGTTATGATGACTGCAGTTCTTATACAGAAACAACATGTCGTATCGGAAGATCCATTAATACGTATTAGTCGTATAACAGAAAAGACCTTTCCTCACGTTAATCCAACGTATATCAAGGAACGATGTATCTATATTATGGAAGATTACAATAGATCTCAATCAGGGCAAAAAGCACAATAAAAGAATTTCGACCGGGGCTAATGCCCCGGCCTATTCTTCTTTCATTTAGATGTGAATGATGTGGATATCGTTAGTTATCAGCCGCCATCAGTTCCGTTTGCGTTCTCGCCATCTGTTACGAGAGCAGATGCATCAACAAGGCCACAGAATGAATCAGGAACAAGGTAAGAATTCTTAAGAATTACACGACCCTGGATACCCTGAATTACGATTGTCTCGTACTGTGAGCTTGTAGTGATGAGAACAGCCTGACCACCAGGATTCTGAGCGTCAGCATATGCTGCGTTCTCAGGGCTGTTGGTGAGGTGACGAGCGAATCTGAGGTGCTTGTATGTTACGTGGAACTTGTCCATAGGATAAGCCACGATCTTGAATACATACTCACGAGACTTATCACCTTCATGTGTATTCTCCTGATATGCATCGATGAGAGTGTAAGCATCAACTCTGTTGGAGCTTACTACACGGATAGGAGTCTCGAAGTCTGTCATAACGCCGAAGCTGTAGTTCATCTGAACGCCGCCGAGGTTAGTGTTCTTCTGTACAGTCCATGTTGTGAATGTAGAGAGGAGACGAGCTACCTTTGGGTTAGCGTAGATAACGAAGCCGAGGTTGTCCATCTTAGCTCTGTCGCAGAGTTCGTAGATAACAGAAGCGATTGCATTCTGGATAGCATCAGTTCTGTATGCGAACGGATTGCCTGCATAGTGATCAGAGATAGAGCAAGGATCGATATCAGCATACTCAGTATGAGTGAAGCTCTCCTGAGACCAGATATCAGCCTCGTAACCAGAGTTCTCATCGAAGTCCTTATCAAGGAACTCGAGAATGCTCTCGTCTTCGAAGAGCTCCTGATGAGTTACGAGCTCCTGAGTCATTCTGTTGTAGAGGTTGAATGTAAGAGAAGCCTGAGCCTCAGCGAAGTCCTCTACAGTGAACGGAAGCTGGAATCTGCAGCCGTCTGCGATTGTGAACTTTCTGATGAGCGGGTGCTCACGATAGCCGATAGTTCTCATGTTGGTTTCGTTTGATACGTAACCAGAGATATAGATACCTTCGATTTCGCCGCAAGCAGAAGCTGTAACAGTACCACGGATGAAGTCAACAACACCGGAGAGACGATCGTCGAAAGATACTACATCACCAGTAGGAATGTTTGTTGTAGGATTTACAACAGGAAGCTTCATATCAGATGTGATACCGCCGTTGAGGAATACACCGCCTGTCTGGATATCGATGTTGATACCGTTGCCAGGGAGACGAACCTTGACAGCCTGTGTTGCAGGTGTCACAACCTTCTCATATACCTTAGCACCACCAGTTGTAGCTGTTGCCCAAGAAGGAGAAACAACTGTGTCAGCCTTTGTGAACTGGATAGCTGTCCATTCAGGAGTTTCCGCTGTACCTGTGTTCTTGAAGTACTTCTGAGATGTGTAAGGATATGTCTGAGACTCGCCGCCTTCTACACCCCAATCAGAAGGTGCTTCACTCAGCTCATTGTAGTCTGTCTTTTCATCAGAACCCTTGAGCTGTACGAAGTTGATGTGGAAGTCGTAAGAAAGACGAGTTCTTACTGTCTTCTGAGCTGTGATGTCGAGCTCATTGCCGTTGTCATCGAGAAGCCATGTGAATACAGAGAACTTCTTCTGAGGAGCTGCAGCAATGTCAGAGAGCATGAGAACCTTCTTGTCGTTGATTCTGTAACCCTTACCTGCATTGAAGAGCTTCTTCCAAGTACGAGTGCCGTCGGGCTCTCTCTGGAAGTATACCTTAGGTACCTCATACTCTTCACCAGTCTGGTTGTTTACGAGGTACTTGATGAGAATACGCTGCTCAATGTTGAAGCTTGAAGCTGTCTGAACAGGTATGATCTCCTTACCGAGGAACTTGATGTACTGCTTAACGAGAGCAGGGAAGTCAAGTGTCGAGAGCGGGAGATAGTTAGAAACGTTATAGGACTCAGTTACGAATGCCTTAACGCCAGCATCCCAAGCCTCATCGAGCTGATCAGCAACCTGCTCCATATGCATCTTCTCAGCATCTGTAGGTGCCTCTGTGTTACGGAGCTCTTCGAGAAGGGGAGAAAGGAACTGCTGCTTGTATTCCTTCATGATTTCCTTGTTCTCGAGCATACGCTTGTAGTCACGACGTACATCACACTCATAAGTGCTCTCAAGAACAGCCTGTGCCTTTTCGAGATCTTTATCGAACTGATCCTTCATGGACTCGAGTTCGCGATCACTCAAAGCATTGAGAAGCTCTGTCTGTTCAGAGATCCATGAACGATTGCTATTAGTATTTGTAATAGTTCCATATGCCATGGAAAATTCACTCCTTTATGTATTATTTTTGAAGATCAAAGCAAACAAAGAAAGATTATTTCTTATCCTTGTTTGCTTTCTTGAGTATCTTATCGATCTTATCTTCAAGCAGAATATATACGCTATTCAATTTTTCATAGAATAACAGGTTTACACCATACTCGGCATGAACGAATTCGTCGATAGCATACTGTTGCCCTCTTGCAAGAGCCGTCTTTAGCTGGTTAATCGGCTTGTCAATCTCCTTGGTTGTTTCATAAGGAAGAGCAACAAGAACCTTTGAGATTTGTTCGATAAGTGTTTCAATCTCTCCGTTACGTTCAATGATTTTCTCATACAAACGCGCGTTGAGAATGTCGTTGGTCTTTTCACCCAACTTATCACTACCGGCTTCATCATCATCGGCTTCATCTTCACCAGCTGTCTCATTCTCGTCGCCACCCTCACCCATGTCGTCAGCGTTGAAGTTATCAAAACCTTCATCACCGGCGTCATTCATTTCTGGTGGCATGTCGTCAGAACCGGAATCAGCATTATCTGGAGGAGCTGTCTGATCCGGTATAGCATCGCCTTCAGGAGCAGGGGTTGCATCCATCGGGCCTGGATCGAACGCTGGAATATCATCATCCGCTTCCATAATGAATGTAAACAAATCACTATATTCTTCGCTTCGTCCATCATATGAACCTGACATTGCTCTCATCTCCTTTTAATTACTGAACAGAAGAAGGATGTGCGATCGTCTGATGTGTGGCTTCATTGGCAGCGATACTCTCCATCTTGGAACGGAGTCGCATCATCTTCCATTTGTCCTGATGATCGCCATTCTGATCTGCGACACGTATCTTGTCATCAAGGATTCTCATCTCAACTGCGAATTCACGACGAACTTCCTTTTTGAGGCGTTGTTTGTCAACTTCCTTTGCAGCGATTACAGCAACATATGCTGCACACAGATATCCACTGATAGTCCAAGCTACGCCAGCGAGTCCAGCCTTAATCGCGATACGCATTGCTTTATACAACGCGGTTCTATAGCTGCGCTCCTGAATGATTTCCGCTTTGACTTTGTCATCGCTTCTCTGTACCAGAGAATCCACGATACCAAGCAACCATTGTTTTGTTCTGATTGCTGGTTTCGCAACAGCCTTAGCTGTAGACACTACCTTGTTGGTAGTTTTCTTTGCGGCTTGCTTTTTGGGCAACTTCTTTCTATCGCGATCCATTGCCTTAGTAAGCGAGTCTTCTTTTGGTGGTTTATTAGCGCCTTCTGCTTCCAATAGGGGCTCCTCGGATTCTAAGAAAGCAAATACATCTTCAACAGAATAACCCGTCGAAAACTCTTGAACTTTCTTTTCGTCCTTAGTATTCGAATCAGTAGTGCTATTATATTTATTGTTCGATGGTGTTGTATTATTTTTCTTAGATTGGTCTTTAACAGACTGATCTTTGACAGATTGATCCTTGACAGACTGGTCTTTCACAGAGTTGTCATTGACAGAATTGTCGATCTTCGTGCTCTTTCCAGTGGAGAGATCATTGGAAGACTTGTTGAAGGAGTTTGAGTAATTGTAGTTGTTATTGATATTAACAACGATATTGCTTCCTTCCTTCTTAGCTTCTCTACCGATCATGTCCTTAAGATCATCACCGGCACCTTCAACCTTTTCATTGATTGAATCTGCAAGATCATCGATTGGATTTGAAGGAACCTTCTCATCTCCAGAAGGAGGATTAACATCTTCAACCTTTGTCTCGGGTTTGTTACCACTCTCATCAGAAAGCTGCATACGTGTTTTCATGTATGCTGGAATAGCACCCTTATCAGTTTCCTGAATTACAGCAGACTCAGAAACAGGTTCCTCATCTTCTGTTGCTGGTGTTTCTTCTGATACCGGTTCCTCAGCTACAGGTTCATTCTCAACCGGTTCACTTTCAACAGGTTCTTCACTAATGTTAGCGAAGTTATCGATATCATCAGGATTGATCTTTGTGATCATCATAACGACAGCGTCTGATGCCTTGAAGAATGCACGAACGATCTTATCATTTTTGGATACATCATTAGGAGTAAGATCACCTATCTTAGTAGCTGCATGATGCAGATCAATGAGATTCTCTTTCTCTGTATCATTAAATGTATCCTTGCGTCTGAGAGCGAATGAAAGTGTGTCTCTGAGTTGAGTACCACGCTTCTTCATATCTCTCAATGTATATGCATCTATCTCACCATCGGCTTCCTTGGCCATAGCACGAATGATGCTTAATACATCACGAATGATTTCAGCCTTGATATTCTTACCACGGCTCTTCTTTGCAACATTGGATGCTATCTCTGAACATGTCGGAGACTTAACACCTGATGCATCAATGAACAGGATAAGCGTTAATGGTGATGCTGTTATAGATGCTGCTGTTGTAACAGATGAAGTTCCTATGAAGCATCCAAGAACGGAGTTCGAAACAATCTGTCCATTACCATCAGCCTCCATAATGATATCAGCTTCAGCAGCATTGATTACATCGAATGATTCACCGATATATTCGTTTGCTGCAGATACAGGAATCTGTGCATTGTGAAGACCTGTATCAAGAGTTGATATTTCGGCTCTCAACATATCTCTCCATGCTTCACAATGAACCATATCAGATACATCCATATCACCGAGAATGCGCATTGTTGATGATACATACTCTTTGATTTCTTCGGTTGTCTCTTCGTCATTGTTAGGAGTTACTTGAGCCTTATCAGCCGCATAAGTATTTCCAGCACGAGAGTTCTTATTGATACGACCTCTGTTGGAACGAACGAAAGAATCTTCATCCATACCATTTGTCTTCTTCACCTTGTCAGGAATCATATTATAGAGGATATCGAAATAGATTCTTGAGTCGAAGATGTTGAACAATGTGAGAACCGTATTATTGGTTATGCTTGCGGAAGGATCATTGACGAACTTCAGTTTGCAGAAGTTTTCAATGAACTTAAGTGTGCCTTCCTTATCAGCTTTGAAAGTTGTGAATATATCATAATTCTCAAAGCGCTTTGCACCCTTGTTCTTGGATATGATAGAAGCATAAGAGTCAGAATACTTAGTAAAGCCACCAACTTCTTTACCCTTCTTGATCATTGCCTGAACAAGAATGAATGGAGCAACCGTATCATTGAGATCCTTAGCATACTTCTTCGAATCATTTTCAAAGAATGTCTTAAGGTCATCGGTAGTATCACACTTACGCAGAGCCGCAACCAGATCGTTTACAGTCTTCTCGAACTGCTGGGAGATCACCCATTTCTTACCATCATATTTGATGTGCTTAGGTTTGGTATCTGTGAATAAGTTTACTTCAGCCGCTTCCTGAACTGCTTCATTTACCTTTACCTCAACTCCAGTGAGATCGGTATAACTCATAAAGCGTTCTGTTTCGGATGTGATGTTCATATCATCAGGCATGGTGATATCATCATTCTCAAAGATACCCTGAATGTATGTACGTGGATCGAATATCTTGAATTCAGTTCCACTCATTACATCTTCGCATTCAACAACGGGTACATTCTCAGAGAATAAAGCGATTTCATTTTTGTATGCTGAGGGCTTCAGGAACAGCTCAAAAGAATAAATTCCGTTGAGCAGCTTGGAGAACTCTTCCTGATGATCTGCAGCGAACTGCAGTGCTTTAAAAGAAAGATATTCAGTACCAAGATCAGCGGATACCTGATCATTATTCTGTGAACAATAATCGAAGAAATCACCGCCTTCATTGGTTGTGACATATTGGGTGTATGCATCTTTCTTTTCATTGAGCTTGTCAATAGCTTCATTAGCAGCATCTTCGTCATCAACCCATCTGGAGTCGATACTGGAGATAGCTGTAATGATATGATTCATTTCTTCGTCAAGATCAGAGTCTTCCAGATTAGGGAAGTTCTTTACCTTGTAATTAGAAGAAAAATACTCATTAAGAGAATTGATTGAGGTTTCAATATTATTGAAATATTTCTTATTGATGATTATTTCCTTGCTCATATAATCACCCCACGTCTCAGGAAGTCTACAACCTCTCTACGAATCTCACCCTTGAGTGGAATACGCATTCTTGTACCAGAAGCCTGTTCAACAACAACCTCTGCGTCATCAGTCATGCCGACAACTTCCTCGGGAGAAATCATGAATGACTCACATACAACCTGCATGTTTTCACTCTTTGTACAAGCGTACTTAGCAAGAGCTGCAAGATTGTATACGTTAGCGCTCTCCATGATACGAGCACGGATATCACCATCTGCTCCCTGGTGTGAAGGATAGTCTACCCAGTCAGCTGTGATAAACTTGGATACACGAATATTCGGCTGAGAGATAGGTGCATTTGGAATAAGGGTACCAAGTACACGAACAGAGAATGAAGGAACACCGCCGTGATCAACTACTTCTGATGTACAGATGTGACCACAATGTGTCTCAGCATGTGTAGTGATTGTTGCTCTGAGACGATTACCCTCAAGACGATCATTCGCAATGAAGTGAGATGTTCTGTCAGGATCGGGAATAGTCATTCTGATGTCACTCAGCTGAGTACCCTTAATATCCGGATTAGGATGATTAAGTTCGCCACGCCATTTATTCTGACGCTTGAGAGTCTGTATTCTTTCATCGTTATTGATTACGGAGATAACGTTATTAGCATCATAACGACGTCCCATTCTGTTGGTAACACCATACGTCTGCAAAGTTGCAGTGAAACGGATATATGGTTCACCCTTGATCGAACGCAATATCTCGTAACCACGAGTGTCTATTTCAGATTCCTGAGGCTGTTCCTGAATGAAACAATGTGTCTCATATTTAGAAGTCTGATTTGACTTAATAGGCATATCGAATTCATTCCTTTCTTTAAAAATATATTTGAAAGAAGAAGGAGGGATTAACCCTCCACCTTCTCTTCTTCCTCAGAACCTTTACCGCTCGAGAGCTCTTCATTCATAGCATCAGTCAACGGTGTATCCTCGGGAGCGATACCTGTCATGTTCTTGTCATCCATTATTCGTCACCTCCAAAATGAGATTTAGCCATATCACGTGTAGCTTCAAGAGCGTCAACAAGCTGTTTTGTTGCATTCTTCATCTTTGTTGTCGTACGAGTATCACGTGTGAATGCAATGAACTTATCGAAGAACTTTCTGTCAGCACGATCATACTGAGCAGTGCGCTTCCAGTTATCAGCAGCTGTCTCAAGATCATGCATAACCTTACGATCCTCTTCGGAGAAAGCGTCACGTGTCTTCTTCTTATCTGTCTTTGATATTGTTCTTTTCATCATGGTGAGATCCCATGTTCCGCGACCTAAAACAGATCCGGCACCAACACCGAAGAATGCATCGAGCCAAGAACCACCCCAGTTATCAATTGTCTGGTGGTTAATAGTCTCATCTTCGATGCACTTAAGAAGAAGCTTGAAGTGCGGAATTACCCAGTTACACATACCGAGCAGCTTCTTATATATTTTCTTAGGACCTTCATTCTCATACTCCATGATTACATCATCACGGTTAGTAATAAATTCCTGGATGATCTCATCAGAAGAACCTACAGTGAGATGATATTCCTGCATAACGTCACACTTGTGACCGAGTGTTTTCATAGATTCCATTACGTTTTCCTGAGCGGTATCTACAGCGGCACCGATTGCAGCAATGGACATCAAAGCTTCTGAAGCTTTATTCATTATAAATCATTCCTTTCATCATGATTGATTAACATCATTTATTCTGTTGAGAATATATGTAGCTACCAAACAAATGAAAGTACGAATGATTTCTTCATTTTCATTGTACTTCTTCACCAATGGTGCTACAACGGGTTTGCCCTGAATACAACGGTCAACCGCTGTCGGGAAGTTGGTGATACGTTTAATGTATTTAGCTGAATTGATCTCTGCAATTGTATTGCCTTCTTTAGATAAGAATACATAAAAGATCAAATCCATGATCATTGATATATCACTCATCTTAACCTTCTTGGTTGCAAAGTTATACAACGAATCCATCTCAATATTCTTGAGACGTGCCATTCCTTTGTAGAGATCACTCTTCGACCAGTACAGGTTATCACCATTCTTAATCAACAACATCAAACCGTTTCTGATGTTTGAATAAGAATTGGTATCGATATAATCCTCGGTACCATTAACATCATCACCAACTTGAACACCTTGCTCTTTGTATTCATGATACTTGTTTGCAAGGAGTTGCATAGCTTGGTTAAAGTTGTTACGTATACCATTGAGCACAATAACAATTGTCTTTATACCCATGTCGAGATCTATCTTAGATCTATGATTCTCGTATACTGTATCAACCAAACCGCCTATCCACGTGATGACATTTTCATCACGGACAATATGCCATGTCTGATTGAGTTGAGAATATGTATAAGCCATCAATGCTTCATTCATTGCAGAAGCAAAGTACTTATTGTATATCAGACCATACGCAGTTAATGCCAGCTGTTGTCTGGCTGAATCTCTCAACTTAACATGATGGATCATGTCCGAATAGTTCATGGTAATGATGTGAATAATGTTAGTTGGTGAAGCTGTAATATGTTTGAAGTCTTTGGTTGCATCAACTTCTTTCAATGCTTCTTTGATAACTTTCAGGAACTGAGCCTGTTTGAAACCAAATAAATCAAAGACTCTATTAACATATAATCTTGGAAATGACACCGGTGCTGTTGGATACTCTTTAGCGAGCATGTCCGCATTAGCAGCAAGGAACTCATCACCCAATGCAATGTACTGGTTTCTGACTTTTACATCAGATAACTTTTCATACATTGGATCAAGTATTTCCTCTTTGAGAATATTAGTTCCATCCGGTGATTCCATGATAAGCATCATAGCTTCAGCTTCCGAAAGTTCCTGCTGTTCTAATATAAACATGCAATCACCTCGGATTATTCGTTGTTGTTATTGCGATTTCTGTTCTTCTTGTTCTTCTTCTTGCTGTAGTAAGCAGGCTTCTCTTCATCCGTAGAAGCCTCTTCATCTACACTAACTCCCTCTTCTACAGGAATCTTAGCAGCATTCTCGATAACTGTATCAAGATTCTGAGCGAGATCAATGCCGATTTCATCGGGTACTTCTGTTACAGTTACATTAGGATGATACTCTTCCTTGAGTTCTTCGGCTGTAGGAAGCTGATCACTTACAGCATCAACGTCTTTGATGAAAGATTGTGTAACTTCTTCCTCGGTTACTTCAGGAGATACTTCGACAGGTTCAGAAATAGTAGGTTCACTCTTAGGAGTTTCTACAACCTCTACGGGAACCTTTTCTTTCTTTACAGCCTTTTTACTCTTTACAGGCTTCTTTTCTACAGGCTTCTCAACCGGTGCAGCTTCTTCTACCTTAGGAGCGAACAGCTTATCAACGTTTGTCTTAGTGATAAGACCACCAGATGCAGCATCATATACCTTGAACTGTCTGTAGTTAAGGAGTCTCAGTACGAGTTCCTTAGATGCATCATAACCACGTATTGGTGCAAGTGTTCCGATACCAGGAACCCTGCCTCTTCCGCTTATATTGACCTTCATTGTTAAATACCTTCTTTCTTAAGATTTAATGGTTTTGATTCATAGCTTTACGAATCTTGTCGACGCTGTAATATGATTCAGACACGAGATCCGTTTTAAGTCCCATTGCAATAAAGTACATATCCGCTTTAAGCAATGTAGGTTTGTCAAAGATATTGGTTTTGATATCAGCCAATTTGACAGAACCGGTTTCGGAAATCTTTGATATCATGTTATCATATTCAGCAGCATTGTCACCTCGAACTCCACAGAACTCAGAGATTATCTCATCAGCATCAACACCAACAAGCATCTCATTTTCGATACCTGTTGTAGTACCACCTTTGGATTCTCCTTTCGCTGTACCGGAGACTTCATCACGGTTAGTATCTGAAAGAGCCAGACCTGTTTTCTTTGATACCAACTGTTGGGGACGTTTAATGTTGAGATATCCAACGAGTACTGGAGACTTGGTTCTTATCGGGCGGTTTGGATCTTCTGACGCATGTGGCATATACACATACTCAAAGAGCTTTACACCCAATCTATTAGCGGCCTTTTCAACGTTCTCATATTTGAGAACACGCTTAGGATCGAACTCTTCAATGTCCAAACGCAGATTACTCTTTTCATCTTTGAGGAAATTAGTTATCCATGTAGAGAATTGAGCATCTGACATCTTCAGGAACATGTTCTGATATTTAGCCGCGTTGATACCAGTTGGGTCCAGATCCTTCATTACTTGAGTAATTAACGTCTCTATTTTCCTTCGTTTGTCTGTCATTGTTTATCACCTCTTATACCTGTTAGATGATTCGTATCGTTTCTTTACATACAACTGATTGAGTTTGTCGTATGATATACCGATATAGACAATATCTCCTTCAGCACCTTTTGCAAGTTTCTCAGTTCCAGTAACCTTAATAACAAGCGCTGGTGTTCCAGGATATGTTTTGTTGTCGATATAACATTCAAATGTCATACCGGTATACTGTAAACGATTACATTGATCATTCAATTTTGTTTCAATNNGGTATCTTAGGATCATCAGCATACTCAAATAGATATTTATTGATATCAATTCCAAGATCCGGTATACTTGGAAATTGACCCGGTTTCATAAATAACAATGTGAGTATTGCATTGATACCTAATTCGAAAGAAGAAATAACTTTCGGTTTACCGTAATCATCAACTTCCAAAACGGCATCATATCCTAATGGCTGACAGTATCTTGGATATCTGTAGGATACCTCGTCTAATGTAATACCTTTTGGATCCAACATTTATATCACCTCACTCCGGCATATTAGAATCGCTCTTGACGTAATCATTATCAAATTGCTCGTAATTCTTATCGAGAATCTTTATATAATGAATACCGCCTTTAGCTGCTTCCTTGGCCATTCGTAAATCTTTCTTATGTTCGATTTCACGATTGTGATTCATAAATGAATCATTGAATCCTCCCTGCTTGATTTCAACTTCCAACGATAATGATGGAATATAGAAATCAGGAATGTAAAGATGTGTCGAACCATCGGCCCATTTATACCAATAATTGTTTGGTGATGGAGCGATGATGTCATTCGGTGACCAATCCAAAGATTTTAAATGATCAAGAAAATCAGTTTCATAAGTACCTATGACTCTGAACTTATGATTCTCATCCCATATATAATCTTTGGCGTCCGCATGATTGTGAAGCATCTTACGTTGCATTTCGGCATCATTGAGCAAATGCTCTTTACCGTATACATTCTTCATACGTTCTTTCATCATACGAGTATATGCTTCCTTGCATTCTGGGTTGTCACACAACCGTTCATACTTAAGCGTCTCATCATTAAAGTGAACACGTTTAGTATGACACTGTGTACACAAACGACCCATCTCTTTTCCCACCAATAATGAATACGCATATTCTAATCCGTCTTCACATTCTTCGGGGATTTGGTCATTGTGTTTGTTGACAATGTGATGACAAAAGCGATGCTTATCGTCATATACGTTATTACAGAAAGGACATGATTTCCTTCGCATGAACATTACCCCTTTCATTTTAATATAGAATATTGTTTAGCATGGCGTTCCGAATCGTTTTAAATCAAAAAAAAAAATAGACACTGGCGGACCGATCGTCCCAGCAATAATGTGTCTATTTTTCCTGTGCGTACACATAACCAACCCGAGCATCCTGTGCTCCAGCAGGCCCATCCTTCCAGGCGTTGGTATCCCCGCTATAGGGAATTTCGGCGGAGTTCTTTTATCTCATCAGCGGCTATTATTCAGCGGCTGCGATGAGCTCTACAACCCTTGCGGGATCCTCAAGTACGTGATATTTGTTTCCGTTGCTCATTACTACTTCCGAATTCCAACCTTCCGCATCCCCTCTACGTTCTGCAATAGAGCGTGGGAGAACTTCAGAGATAGAGAAAGGATCAACATAAAATTTTTCGTCGGAAGTTGAACCATCTGAAATATTGTATTTCGGAATTGTTAATATAATCATATCCATTTTAATACCTCCATGAATTTATTGGGCTCCCCGGAGGGAGCCCTTGATGTTTGTTAGTTTACTTTGTCTGGATCTTCTTGAGATAATCGGTGACATACTCTCTGATATCTTCAGGAAGAGCTTCGATAAGCTCACCGATGAGAGCGGCGTTGATGCCACCTATGCATGAATCTTCAGCATCCTCGTACAGATGGCAGAATGCCGTTGTTTCAGCTACTGTAATATCTACGTCTATTGATTCTGCCTTGAATTCAAGAATGACTCTGATACGGTTCTTCTCTTTCACAGAACCGCATTCATATGTGTAGTGACCGATACCGGTCTTTTTGAATCCTTCGGGCTTCTTGGACATCATAACCTTCCAGACCGATGCGAGATCCCATTTCTGGTTTACCTTCTGAGGCGCTGCCTCAACCTTGTTCTCGGAAGTGATTGTTGTAGGTGTGGGTGTGTACTGCTGTGCGGAAGCCTGTGCTTCCTTGATAGCATACTTGATTTCAGAGATCAGATCTTTGATGAATGATGCTGAGGTTGCGAGCTCCTGTACGGAAGCCTCATTTGTGTACTCCATCTGGAAGTTGCTGATCTGCACGGGTGTTCCCTCGATAGTTACGTTGATCTCTCCGAGGTTGAAATTGAAAGTATTTTTCATAGTGATTTCCTTTCCGGGGCTATTATTTACCCCTGTAAAATTTGCTTCAGCATAGTAAATGTGATTGAATAAAGGCGCTGAAGCTAAATTCTTATTCCTTTATTCATATTAATAATATACAT
>WARQ01001003.1_pt1 | contig 24955 bp, 9 predicted proteins | sample 4769161 | NCBI WGS metagenome assembly WARQ01 (sample SAMN08893024, study PRJNA449175) | gut metagenome | isolation source: rumen sample fed with dry roughage | host: buffalo | place: India: Nagpur | collected 2016 | reverse complement strand
ACGGAACATACCAGTCGTCACAGCCGTTGGCCTCTGCTCCGTTTGCTTCGAGAGCACATTCCCATACACTGATTGCATTGTTATACTCCAGAGACTCGTATTCGAATTCTCTGGTCTGATCTAATGTCTTCGGGAAGTATTCTGCTTCTTCGTTCCTGTTCTCAAGGATAAAAGCGGTGTTGCGTCTTCCGTTTCCGATTGTGGATTCGGGGTTCTCGATTTCATATGTGCAGGTTCCCGTTGAATCCCACGGATCCTCCGGATCGTAGATGTTCTCTCCTACAAGACCGATGACATCGATTTCCTCTTCGTACCCCGTCAGGTCTTCAAGCATGACATCTCCGACCGCCGCCCAGACTGCGTGATACTCCTCATCGTGTGCCCACGACCTGTTCAGATATGTCGTATTTGTAAGGTCCGTGACATAGTACTTGTCCTTTGTGGCGCCGAATGCCGCATAAGTCCAGTCCGAACAGTCGGTGCCGACCTCGGGGGCGTCTACGATCTCTCCCTCGCCGTTCATGAACAGATAGGTCCCGTCTGCACTGTCATCTATGTAGAAGACGGTTCCGCCCACGTTCTTCATCACGGGATCCGCGGAGAATTCGCAGGAGCTGTATCCGAGGACGTCCTGTCCGCCGAGTTGTCCGCTGGCGATGCAGGTGAGGACATGCATGCCCTTGAGGCTGTCGTATCCGCTCTTGCTGAACGAGCTTGTGGTCTGGCCGCTTACAAGGTGTCCGTCGAGATACCAGTGATAGGACGTGGAGGTCAGAAGACCGGAAGAGACCGTCGCTGTCGCGGTGCAGTTCAGTGTTCCGATCACAAACTCCGCCTCCTCCATCTGCACGTCGATAAGCCTGTCGTCGGCCGCGATCGGAGTGAGGATAAGATCAAGCAGATCCGTGACGGTCAGTGTTCCGTTGATTGCGAACGGCGTATTGTCCGCGACGCGGAAGGCCATCGTCTGGCCGGAGACCGCGGCGCCGTCGTCCTTGTACAGGATCTGCATGACGTACAGGCCGGGATCGAGCGAGACGGATCCGGTGTATCCTGCCTGTCCTTCCGCAGCCGTCGTGACGTCTATTCCGGTTCCGGAGAAGGATGTGCTGTATCCTGCATGCTTCGTCATGGTGACGGATGATCCGGAGCTGAGGTTGTCGATGTCGGAGAGCTCGGTGAACTTCACTTCGACCGCTCCGTTCTCCAGGACCGGGACGGTGACTCCGATGGTAACCGTCGCAGCGGTCTCTCCGTTGATGTTGTTGAGGTAGACCGAGACGTTCTGTCCGTTGGCCTTCAACGCGACGCTGGTGCTTCCCAGGGAGATGACTCCGCCATTGCTGTTCTTCGCGCGGACGCTGATGGTCCATGATCCGCGGCCCATCTTCTCGAGCGTGGCGCTTCCCTCGTTGACCGTGAGGGCTTTCCAGGTTGACTGTGTCCCCTCCGCTCCGGGCCTTGTGGTGCAGACCGCTATGTATTCGTACGATGTGATCTCGAAGCCGGCGGCATAGTGCTCGCTGTAGCCCAGGGCCTTCTCTTCACCTTCCACGTGGATGACCATCTTCAGATCGACGGTTCCGTCGGAATTGAAGTCGTGCTTCAGGCTGACATCGTTGCTGCAGCTTACGAAAATTACCATCATGGCGACAAGCAGAATGCCTGTCATGTGCATGATCTTCTTCATTCGTTTCTCCTTTCCGGCATCCCGCCGGTGTTCTATAGATTCACTTTCAATAATCCGCCGACCGTGATCTTCGGATCAGTCTCCTGTTTCTGGAACGTCATTCCCCCCGTTGCCCGGATTCCCAACGTAACGGAGTCTCCCGCCCTGTATCCGGCTTCCAGGCTTACTGCCGCCGTAAGGAAGAGCCCCTTCTGGCTGCCGTACATCCTCACGTCGGCGCCGGCGCTCAGCCCGACCGTCAGGGAGAGGCTTTCACCCGCAGGAAAGCAGGCCTCGGCCGTGATGACCGGGTCCACCACCGTATACGCTCCCGGGAATTCTCTGGAATCATAGTGGTATTGACCGAATCCCAGCCCGAATCCTACGGAGAAGGTCTCGTTCAGGCGGTACATGCCGCGGATCTCTGTGTTGAACCCGTAATCGCTGGGGATGTTGTCGGCGCCGTCGATGCCCACATACATGACGCCGTATCCGCCGGAGACTCCGAGGGAGATCCTGCCGGCAGGCGCCGCGGCGAGGGCAATCATCACAATGAGGATGATGCCGATTGCAAAAAGTTTTTTCATATTTCAGCCCCCTGTCGGTAAAATTTTGTTACCATTTACATGATAGCAAAGACCGGACGGAAAAACAAGCACTCCAGAAAAATGACGGCAATTTGCTTTGCAGAAGAGCTCTGTAGTGTCGGAAAGTGCTGAAGACGACGTCCGGAAACACTATCTGTCTGCTGTTCTGGGGAAAAGAAAAGCCGGCACTTTGGCCGGCTTGGGTTTTTGACAATAAGATCAGAGTGTTTCTTTAGACACAACGATCACTGATGATATTCCGGTTCGAGTTCCAGTATTTCACTGAGGTCCACGTCCGGGAAAGCTTCCTGGATCGTCTTGGCCGGGTTGTCGATTTCCTTCCATGCCGTGGAATGGTTCGGCCCGTCCGACGCGAACAGGTATTCTACCGGTCCCTCCCTGAATCCCTCGAGCCTGTAGTAACCGTCTGCCCAGTACATGCAGTCTCCAATGACGTAGAAGGGAACAATCTTATATGGCTCCGAGCTTTCAACGTTTTTGTATAGCATTGTGACTTCGCATCTGTCGAAGTCGAGCGTCATATACAGTTCCCTGTCGGCTTCCCAACAATATGCGTTCCAATACAGCCCTTCCGGAACGGGTGCGGGCTCGGGCTCTCCCTCCACATCCATGCGGTAATACACGAAGGCGCCGTCGACCATCATGAGATACAGGTTCTTGTGGTCTTCGTGCTGTCTCATGAATACCATCATCCAGACAGAATAGGTGACCTCCTGGTTCTCGACGAAATAAAACGTTACATAGTTATATTCCTGCTCATAGAATCCTTCCGTCGTTTTTGTTTCCGTGTTCACGCCGTCTGTGAGAGAAGACACCATGGTAAACGATTTGTCTGCATTGAACCGTATCTCCTCTCTCTGTGTATACATCCCCTCGGAGAATTCGTAGTACCAGAGTCCTTCCAGGGGTCTGTCAGTGAAGGTGTCTGAGGTTTTTATCCTTTCGATGAGCATGGAGGATTCGGTTGTGTCTCTGTCCTCTTCCTGTCCGTTTTCAATTGTGGTTGTCTGTCCGGTTTCCGCGGTTACGGCCTGGTCCTGCCTTGCAACCGTTTTGTTTCCGTTGTTCTTTGTGCATGACATCAAAGCCAGAACAGCTGTTAACACCAAGAAAAGCATCGCAACCTTTTTCATATATCATCTCCTTTTCCGAACATGACGTCACATTTTCCGCCGGTCTTGTCCGAGGCAATGAAAATGGACAGCCTTGAGAATTGGTTGTATTTCTGAGGCATTCTGAAAACGAGAACAGCCTCTCTGTTTTTGTTGAGCAGGTACAGTATGTCAAACGGGAACCTGTCCAGATCCTTGAAGACCTTGTAGTACCCTATTCCCAGGCCATAACCCGGAGGAAGTTCCTCGGCCATGCCTCCTAGGGAAATCACATCTCCTCCGTTGTAGAAGAAATTCTCCTTGCTGTCGCAGTCTATTCCGGATGACGGGGCCATGTCTCCCATCGCAAGCACAGTGCCGCCGTTGATTGTAAGTATTCCGTTGCAGTCTATCCCGTCGTCCTTGGAAGATCCCGCGATGACAAGACCGCCGTTGATTGTGATCGAAGAGGCGTTCAGCCCATCGTTGACTGCATCCACTTCTACAAGTCCGTCGTTGATGACCATCGCACCCTTTGATTCTATTCCTTCCGGGGAAAGCTTTGCCCCGAAGGTTCTCTGTTCTCCCACACATCTGACCTTTACAGTCCCTCCGTTGATAACCACAAAGGGTTCCGGGTCATCTGCGTGAGTCGATGTGAGACCGTCCTCATCGCCCTCCCAACCTGCGGTGATGCCTTTTCCTGTGGAAACTATGGATATGTCTCCCCCGTCGATCTTGACAAGGCATTTCGCATCTTCCGGATTCGGGCGGGGTTTGTATCCCTTTTCTTCGACCCCCCACTCATGGCCTTCCACGTTTATGCCTTTGCTTTCATCCCCGACGACGCTGCCGAGGGCGCTTATGGAAAGACTTCCGCCGGTCATCACGAATGCATCACCGGCTTTTATGCCGTCTCCGAGCGCGGTTTCCGCGACGGAGATCAGGACGCTGCCGCTTTCTATGGTGCACGAATATCCGGCTTTGATCCCATGTTTTCTGGATGCTTCGATCTGCAGTGTCCCGCTTCCTCCTATGGTGAGATCCAGGATGTGGGAGTCCGGGTTTACGTTTATGACGCCCTTCTTCCAGCCGGCTTCCGGTTTTCCGTATTCAGCCAGACTGTTTGCTCCTTCTATTTCAAGATAGACGTTCCTGGCTTTTCCTCCGAGCTTGAGAGCCGTGCCTTCGGCGCGGATGTCCGCGTTCTCAAGCCGGACCGTGTAGTCTTTGTTTCCTTTCACTGAGACGGTTCCGTCGTAGCTTCCTGTCAGAACGAGCAGATCTTCTGTCATGGTTATTTCGAGGCCGGAAGCTGTTTCGTATGGGGCCGTCTGTTCCGGAGATGAGAGGTCCAGGGCCCACAGAAAGGACGCAAAGAATGCGATCAGGACGACAGCCAGTATTTTCTTCACTCTTCCCTTCCCTTTTTTCTGCGGGTGACCAGCAGAAATACCACCGCAGCCAGCGATGTGATGATGGAAACCCAGCCGAGCAGGTCCGGACAACGTGAATAAATTGTTGTGCAGCTGTTGTAGATGCCGATGTCCCAGATTGCGGTCAGTCTCTCATGCTGAGAGAGCTTCTCGACCATCTTTCCTGTCGGATCAAACATACAGGACAGGCCTGTGTTGAAGACGCGGACATATGTCCTGCGGTTCTCGATAGCCCTGAACGAGCTTATGATCGCGTCGTTCAGCTGCCCGATTCCGTCCTGGTCATATGAATTGCTTCCGATGGATATGAAGAGATCGCACTTGAAACCGGAACAGATGTACGGGAAGTGCCCTTCGAAACAGATGGGGGTCCCTATTCTGATGCCGTCAAAAAGGATCGGGTTCGTCTGTTCCCCTGCCATGTAAAGGTTGATTCCTTTGGACTTGTAGAAATCCCTGACAGTTTTGGTCCCGGCCAATGGGTAGGTCTCCCACATCGGAGCCAGGTGATTTTTTGTATAAGAAGACGAGATTTTCCCGTTTTCGACTAAAATGGCGTTGTTGAGCTGCACATACTCGGATTCCCATCCTTCCGGATAGGGATTGCATTCTCCTTCCATGACGATATCCACGTTTCCTAATAGAATGGGTATTCCCCCTTCTTTCTGGATTGAAAGAAGCTCAGAAGCTGCGGTCTGACGGGACAGAATATCATTAAAGTTGAGAAAATCGAGTCTGGGAGGTCTCCCGTATCTGTTCACGGGATATTTGTCAAACCAGCTTATGGGATATGTGAAGGAGGTTTCCGACGAAACTATCAGCTCCGGTTCTTCCTTTAAGATTTCAAGAATCTGGCCTTTTAGAAGATTCCAGCCTTCGAGCGTTCCGTATTCCTTGTCGAAATCACCGCATGCCGGCTGGATTACACCCACTTTGATTGTCCTGTCCGGCTCGGTCTCCGCCCACGCTTTCAATGCCACCATCCCGTAGACAACTTGGAAGACGACAATCAGACTTGAAGCGATCACTGCAGGCTCCTTCAGGGTTTTCCAGGTCCGGTTTCTTATCAGCCTGGCGATGGAGATCTGCGTCAGCGTCATGATGAAAAGCAACCCGAGAACTCCGACCAAATCACAGATTTGTGTAAAGACCGGATATCTGTACAATGCGTACGGAAGAAATCCGTAGGAAACCGCAAGCCACCATTTCGAGACAAACAGGAATCCGTATGCCGTATGCAGGAACGCCATTGCGAACGGGCCGGCCGCCGGTGTCCTCTCGTCAAGGCACCTGAACACATAAAAGAGAGCTGCATATCCCAGCCCGTGACCGAACACAAGCGTGAAATAAAGCCCCGTTGCGGATGTTCCGGCGTAGAACGTGGAAAAGAGCGCATACGCCGTCGATCCATAGATGAATCCTGAAAGGGCGGCCGCTCTGCGGCTGTTCGTAAATACCGAATACAGAACAGGAACAAGAGCGATGAATGCAAGGAACCCTACTCCGGATCCCCACAGTTCGTTCGGGAAGGAAAATGCATGAAGCATCCCCGAAAGAAGTGCCGGAAAGATGCACCGGTCCAGCACATAACTGAATGAGATGTGTTTCTTCTCAGCCATTATCCTGTCCCCTTTTTTACTGTGGTCTGAGGTAGTTTATATAGGCTGGGTAGAGATAGCTGTTGATGTTGCTTGTTTCCGACCAGCTGTCACTGGTGTTGAAATAATAGGTCCCCCCGATATATCTGAGACTGTAGTCTGTGCTGACATACCGGTTCCATGCAGGGTCATCTGATCCCAGGCCGTAGGCGTACATTGTATATCCGACTCCGTTTCCTCTGGCGTAAGTATAAGCTCGGCCGCCGTCGTACGTCGATATCGATTGCCCTTGAGTACTCCTGGTGTACCAGCTGGACCAGTTGTGATGATGATAATAAGTCGCCCCAAAAACAGAACCTAAGACAAGAAGCGAGACAATCAAGATGACTATGATTCTTTTCATTTTTTTTGCCCTCTTTTTTTTGTTAATATTTTACCAGAGAATCGGGCGGAAAGTCAAACATGCAACAGCTTCTGCGCCCATCTCCGGCCATTAGATCTTCGTTACGGATCCGTCTGTATACTGGTGCCAGTATTCTTTACAGGTTCCGTCATTACCGTATCCGTTTCCGAGGTTGCCATCAATGTATTCTCCGGTATCCCAGTCTGCGCTTTTTGTGCCGCTGCAGTCTCTCTGTGTATTGTTCCAATCGATGTGAACGTGCCCTGGTGCTTTGGCATACCAACCTCCAGAGTTGCTGCTTGTTCCCAGGTGTCCTCCGAAGTTCCCTCTTGTAAGCTTTGCCTTCTGGATGTTGCATCCGTACCAGACATCTGAACCCATGGACATTCCGCCGAAGTTGTTTCCCAGCGCAAGGAAATCCACGGTTGTTAATCTTGAACAGTAGGCGAATGCCTGAGTGTTGATCGTAAACGCGGATGTTCTTTTGAATGTCACGGCTGAGATATAGCTGCACTCCTGGAATGCACAGACTCCGATGTTGGAAACCCCCGCCGGAATCGTCAGGGTGCCGCTCAGGCTGTCGCAGTTGTAGAAGGCATACGAGCCGATCGTCGAGCAGGAAGATCCGATCGACAGCGAGCTGACAGGGGTATCGCGGAACGCATAGCTTCCGATTGTGCCGCAGTTGACAGTCACCGAGGTGAGGGCCGAACAATAAGAGAAGACTTCCGAATCGAATGTCGAGACTGACGACGGGATTGAAACCGAAGACAGCCCGTCACAATCGTAGAACGAGGCATACCCCAGCTTCGTCGTTCCGTTGAACGCGAAGCTTCCCAGTGAGTCGCAGTCGTAGAACGCATAGCTTCCGATGCTTTTCAGCCCTGAGCCGATCCTGATGCTGGAAAGGCTTCTGCAACTCTTGAAGGCGCCTGTCCCGTCGGCGATTGTCGTGACCGTGTCCGGAATATACAGGGCCTTGAGGCTGGTTCCCTGGTTCGTTCCGCTGATGACGGTGATGTTCGGGTATGCGAGATATGTCTGGTTCGCAGGGGCAAGGAAGTTGCTGGATGATGTGTTCTGGGCATTGGCGTAGATCGGGTACAGCCAGACCGTATGACCGGTGCCGTTGCTGTAGTTGAAGGATACCCCGCTTCCGCTCGTGCTTCCCTCATATGGGAAGAAGCCGACCAGACACTGTGTCGTCGGAATCGCCTTTGAGGAAATGCTGCTTGCGACGGCGTCGAGGAATGAAATGCTGCTTCCGTTGCCGATGGCCACTGCCCCTGCGGGGCCCGAGATGGTAAAGTAGATCGTGCTCTGCTTTGATCCGACCGTAGATGTCGCGGTCAGATCTCCGTTCGTCGCGTTGTAATATGCCGTGAACGTGATGGTGCTGTTTTTGCTGTTCCCTGTTCCGGAAACCGAAGCCGATCCGTATGATGAACTGACCGATGTCGACGAGACTCCTCCTTGCGAAGTGTGGACATAGCCGCCTTCGGTTGAGTTGTGATACACGGTGAACGAGTAGGCGTTTCTGACGGTCACGGGGACTCGGTTGCTCGAGGATCCCTTTCCGGACGAGTGTGTCAAGGAGATCGACGAAAGGAAGCCTCGGCAGTTGACGGTGACAGTGTCAACGGATCCCGACTGTCCGGTGTCTCCGTAGCCGTTCGTGGCCCGGCATTTGATCGTGACCGATCCCGGCACCAACGGGACGACGACGACGCCGCCGGCGCCCGTCGTGATCGTCGATGTGTTCTGCGTCTTCCTGCTGGAATTCGTCGCGTCTCTGATCTCGACGACCCCCGATCCTCCTTCGATCCACCAGGTGTAGCTTGACACGCTTGCCGCCGAGTCATTATGCGACATCTTGGAGGACGCCGTCAGGGTCATGTAGTTGCCGTAGTAGTCCGCCAGGTTCGTCGATGAGTTGGCGTTGCTGCCGGGCGAGTATGTCAGGGTCTTGCCTGACACGCTTCCGCCGGTGACTCCTGAGGACGGCATTCCGATCGTGGTCTTGTAATAGTACCATTGGCCGTAGACGGTCTGGTTTGTGGTGCTTGTGAATTTGGTCGACGAGGTTATCTGCGACCCTCCGGACGTTGCGGTGAACCAACCCTTGAACAGCCATTGGCCATAGCTCGGGGTGTCTCCGAGAACCCAGTTGCTGCCGTACGTCTGTGTTTTGGTCTGTGTGGTGTTGGATCCCGCCGGGTAGTTCGTGTTGAACGTGGCCGAAAGCTGGACTGCCGTCCAGTGTGCGTAAAGGCTGTGGTTTGAGGCCGTGCTCATCTTCGTGCTGGTCGTGACCTGTGTTCCGCCTGTCGCCGCGGTGTACCAGCCGTTGAAGGTATAACCCGCTTTCGTGAGTGTCGGGAGTCCGGCGTATTCCTGCCCGTATGTGATTGTGAGGCTTCCGTTGGACGTGTATGCGCTGGATCCGTTCTTGATGTCGGTGGTCGTGTTGTACAGCGAGGATGCGTTGAGGTTCAGCGTCACGGTATAAGAGTTCGCCGTCCAGTGCGCATACAGCGTATCGACGGAATACGTGCTGTCGGTGGTGACCTTGGTTCCGCCCGACGCCGCCGTATACCAGCCGTTGAAGGTGTGGCCGGCCTTGGTGAGTTCCGGAAGGCTGGCGTATTTGTGGGCGGTGGTTATGCTCGTGGTGCCTGACGTGAACTTCGTGTTTCCGTTGTAGATGTCATTGTTGGTATTATAGAGGCTTCCCGCATTGGTGTTAAGCGTGATGGTCTTCGATGCCCACCGTGCATAGAAGGTCACGTTGGATGTGTACAGCGAGGTTGTCGACGATGTTATCTGGGAACCTCCGGAGGCTGCTGTAAACCACCCCTGGAAGTTCCACCCCGTAAAAGACGGTTGTGAGGGAAGCGGAATGGCTGACGCGTACGTCAGGGTTTTTGTCGACGCCGTGCTCGTCCCGTCCGGGAGGTTCGTGTTGAACGTTCCCGTGACGGAACCGACCGTCCAATGGGCGTACAGCGTCGTGTTTGCCGCTGTCGCATACACCGACGATGCGCTGACCTGCGATCCTCCGGACGCCGCGGTATGCCAGCCGGTGAAGGAGTATCCCGTCTTGCTCATCGTCTTCAATCCCGTCATCGGGCTTCCGTATGTGAACGTCTGGGTCTTCGTGGCCGAACCCCAGAGCGTGCCTCCCAGGGAGACGTCGCTCGTACCGTTATACAGGCTTCCGGCGCAGGCGTCGTACGTCACCGTATAGGTATTGGCGGTCCAGTGAGCATAGAGTGTCAGCGGACCTGCGACGTCGTATATCGACGTAGGACCGTACTGCTTCTCTTCCGTGTTGCTTGTCGTCCACAGCCCTCTGTAGGTGTATCCCTGCTTCGACATCGTCTTCAGGTCGCTCATGGGGCTTCCGTATGTGAACGTCTGGGTCCTGGTCGCCGAGCTCCAGGGCGCTGTTCCGAGCAGAAGGTCGTCCGTTCCGTTGTAGAGTCCGGCCGTGTTGGAATCATACGTCAGGGTGTATTTGTTTGCCGTCCAGTGCGCCACGGCGGTCTTGCTTGACGTGTAATGGGAGACCGTGGAGGCGGTCACCTTGGTTCCGTCTATGTACCATCCGTCGAAGGTGTATCCGGGCTTCGTCGGGGCAGGCAGCGTGCCGAGCCTGCGGTCGTAGGTGGCTTTTATGCTGTTCCAGCTTCCGGTTATATCCTCCTCTCCGTTGAAGAGGTTCCCCGCGTTTATGTCGAAGAATATCGAAACATCCCATGGCGTCCAGATCGCATACACACTGTGGTCCGACGGCGTGGAGACGTACGCGGATGACGAGACCGTTGTTCCGCTTCCATCCGACGAAAGACTCCATTTGGTGAAGTCGTAGCCTGTTCTTGTCGGGTTCGTCGAGGGCATCGAGTACCTGGAGGCGTACGTCTGCGAGACCACCTTGGTGGTGCTGTCGTCCGACCATTTTCCTCCGTTCGAGTCGAACGTGGCCTGGTAGGTGTTGTACGTCCATCTCGCATAGATGTCATGGTCTGTCGTCTTTCCGACGACGTTCTCGCTCACCGCGACAGAGCATCCCGGATCAAAATACCATCCGGCGAACGTCATTCCGGTCTTGGTCTTGTTCTGCGCGGGGTGGTTGTACTTCTGGTTGAATATCTGCGAGGTGTTGAGCTTGAACGATGTGTCGTCGTTGTAGTTGTACGTGACCATGATCTCGCTCGGGGTCCACTGTGCGTACAGTGTCTCGTTGTATGCCGGGATCGTCGACGACGCCTTTGTCCCGCCCGTAGCCGCAGTATACCAGCCGTTGAACGTGAAGCCTGTTCTTGTCGGAGTGTCCGCCGGGATTCTGGTCGCGCCGTATGTCTGGGCCTTCTGTACGCTTGGCGAAGCTGCCGTCGAGAGGAACGAATAGTTCGAGGACTGGGTCACATACGGGTTGTTCGGGACATAGGTCGTGATGTATGACCTTATGGTCCATGTCGCCGTGATGGTTCTGTCTCCGGCATATGGATATGGGGAGGTCGACGTGAACGTGTCGCTGGACGACGAATCCTTCCATGAGGTGAACGAATAACCCGTCCTGTCGGGGGTCGTCGGGATCGACATCACCGAACCGTAGGCCTGTGATCTGGTTATGTCGGCGGAATTTCCTCCGATGTTTCCGCCTGCGAGGGTGTATGTGACGGTGTATGTGTTGGCCGTCCACTGCGCGTACAGCGTCTGCGAGGAGGCTGTCGCGACCTTGTCGGTGCTTCTTATCCTGGTTCCCCCGGAGGACGCCGTATACCAGCCGTTGAACACGAATCCCGCTTTTGTCAGCTCCGGCAGCGCCGAGTACTGCGAGTCATATGTGACGGATACCGAAGTGGGCGGCGGCGACGTGGTGTTCTTGACGAAGATGTCCGTGGCCCTCTTGTACAGGGATTCTGCGTTGAGGTTCAGCGTTATGGTATAGCTGTTTGCATCCCATCTGGCGTAGAGGTCCGTGTTCGTCAGAAGAGTGAAGATGTTGTTCGCCGTATACGGGGTGTTGAGGCTGTCGTACCAGGTTGCGTATGATCCGCTTCTTCTCTTCGTGTATCCCGAATACGTGGGTTCGTTGGCAATCTTCCACTTCGTTCCGTATGTCTGGGTAAGGACCTGTGTGCCGTCGGCTCCGCTCGGATAGTTGGTATGGAACGTGAGGTCATATGTCTGGGCCGTCCAATGGGCGTACAGGGTTGTGTCCACATATATCTTGACGGTGTCCGAAGTGTTGATCTTCGTTCCGCCCGAAGGTGAGGTGTACCAGCCTTCGAAGTTGTATCCCCTCTTCGTCAGAGTCGGAAGGGCCGAATAGTTCGAGTCGTAGGTGACCTGGATGGATGACACGGGGGCGGTCGTGGTCCCGAGCGTGAAGATATCGCTCGAGGTGTTGTACAGCGTCGACGCGTTCAGGTTCAGCGTGACCGTGTAGTCAATCGGAGACCACTGGGCGTAGATCGTCATCGGAGATTCGCTGCAGAAGATGTCTGACGACGTGACCTGTGTTCCTCCCGAGGGGCTTACCGTCCACTTCACAAAAGAGTATCCCGGAAGCGAGGGGCTGGCAGGGATGACCCACGGACTTCCGTAGGTCTGCATGGTGGAGACCGTCGTTCCGCCACCGGTGCCCGGGTTGTTGTTCGAGAATCCCACGGAGACCCTGTTCGCGCTCCAGTGGGCGTAGAGGGTCTGGTCCTCAAGGACCAGGACCTGCGTTCCGCTTTCGACCTTGTCCCCTCCGGAGGGTGATGTGAACCAGCCGTTGAACGTGTAGCCCGGCTTCGCCACGACGGGCATGGTGCCGTAGGTCAGGCCGTACGTGATCTCCCTGTCGTTCAGGCTTCCCGACGAGACCGTGATGTCTCCGGCCTTGTTGTACAGGGATGATGCGTTGAGGTCGAAGCTGACGTCGTACTTGTTCGCCGCCCAGTGGGCGTAGACGGAGGAGCTTGTGACAAGATTGTACTCCGTCGCCGGATAGATCTGCGTGCCGGATGTGGCGGAGGTGAACCATCCGAGGAACGTGTGACCCGTTCTTCTTATATCCCACGAACCGTCGATTGTCGTGTCCGGAAGAGTTCCGTAGGTGCTTCCGTAGGATATGACCTTGCTTGAGGGATCCACTATTGCAGGGAACTGCTGGCTTCCGTTCGGCTCGAACGTCAGGACGTAGTTGGCCCATGAGATGACCGCGCTGGAGCCCCAGGGTTTTCCCGTGATGCTGTCATAAGGCTTCTCCACGTGGATCGTCGACAGAAGCTGGGTGGATGAGAACGCGTCCGATCCGATCGTGTTCATTGACGTCGGGATCCTGACGGCGGACAGGCTCGTGCCTGCGAACGCCGTGTTCCCGATCGACTCCGTTCCCTCGGGGAACTCTATCGTGGTCAGGCTGCTGCAGCCCGAGAAGGCTGCGTTGCCGATGTTTCTTACACTGATGTATGCGTTCGAGACCACACTGTCGGTGAATGCGTGGTCCGGGATGTCCGGTCCGGACCATGTGACGGTCCTGAGGGCCGCGCATCCTCTGAACGCCGAGGACCCCACAACCGATACCGTGGAGGGTACCGCTATCTCCGTCAGGGCCGAGGATTGGAAGGCCTGGGAGCCGATCGTCGTAACGGACGGGGTTATGGTTATGGACTCAAGGTTCGCGCACCCGTAGAACGCCTGGGAACCGACGGTTTCCGTTCCTTCCAGGCTGATGTATCTCACGTGCGAGTTCTTGAACGCGGAGTTGCCGATGTCGCACGGTGTGAAGGACACGACGTCCAGGATGTTGGCCCCCTCGAACGTGTTGTCGCCGATCTTCTCGACATCGATTCCGAAGGCGACGTACTTCAGGGCGGAAGAGGTTCCCCTGGAGGACACGGTGTGGTCCGAGTATGCGAAATAGTCCGTCAGCGCCGCCGTGATCGGCATCGCGTACAGGATGTCGGACGTCGTGTTCGTGTACGGGAAATCAACCGAAAGGCCGGGGTTCGAGCCGTAGATGTAGAACCCGCGGCAGATGTCCGTCGGCGAGATGTTGATGTTGCTTGCCAACTCTTGGAAGGAGACCGTCTGGCCCGGCATCAGTTTGATGAAGTTACCGTCGTCTCCGGCGACTGTGAAATTTCCCGTGATCCTCGTCGTACCGTTTTCGAAGATGTGCGTGTTCAGCGTCTCTCCGCCGACGGTGATGTCTTCGGCGCTCTTCAGCTGGAAGCTGATGATGTACGGACCGGTCTGGAGCGTTGCCGTGGCCCTGTAGTTGATAGATCCTCCGGCCATCTCCTCGGCCGAGAACGTGTCGAGGGAGAGCGTGTTCCAGCTCTCGCCCGGCTTCATGTACTGGATGGCCAGGGTGGGGTTCGTCAGCGATATGGATGTGAGGTTGATCGAAAGTGTTCCCGAACCCGTTGTGTAGGTGTTCAGGTCGATGGCGACCGTGTTGTCCGTTCCTTTCGCTATGTATGACTGCGTGACTCCTGTATACAGCTGGTCTCCGTCCAGGTTGAAGGCCTTGAGCGTGAATCTCCACTGTCCCTGGGTCATCACGCCGATCGGGGCATGTCCGTTGCTGTCCACCGTGATCCGCTGTTCGGATACCGTTCCTGTTATCTCCTGCTGCACGAAAAGCGGCGCCGTCGTCAGCGTGATGTACGATATCGCCGTGTCGTGGTCCGAGTAAAGGCCTTTTATTGACGTGTTCAGCGTGACCGAACCCGTCTCGTTGGCAGGTGTCTCGACCTTCGCGGGTTCTTCCTTGCACGAGCAGAACACCGCGAGGATCAGCAGCAGTATGGACAGTATTCTTATGGGTTTGGACATACCATGGCCCTCCGATAAAAACAATGATAACACAATTCGGACGTAAAGGCTAGCTCAATCTTCAATCCACGTCCGGAAAAATGGTTTCCGCCCTCCGGGCCCTCTCGCCTCCGGACGGAACCCCGGTGAACGGCATCGGCCGCAGGGTGGTTGCGGATGCCCCGCCAAAACCCCGGGAATGCCAGGGATCCCCCTTCCGGCCTGCGGCGATGTTCGCCACAGGGCACGCTGACGCGTGGTCCGGATCCTTTTGCAAACAGGAAAAAGAAGCTTGGACGCCGCAGGGGTTCCCTGCTTCCCCTCTTTTTTTTCTTTTTTCTGCCGGTTCTGTACGGCGCCTCCCCTGCAACGGGCTTGCAGTTTTCCTCGGGACATCGGGATGTCCGCATCGGAAGCCTCCGATCCAGATCCGCAGGGTTCTCCGGTTTTTGGTTCTCTTCTGTATTTCCCCGGGTTTGCCATGCTCCGTCCTGACGCAAAGGAAGGAAATCCCCCTTCGGAAACAATCCGGAGGCAGACGTTCTGCACAAGAAGGTCCGGCCTGAGGCCGGTTCCTCTCCCAGGTTTCCCCCCTTCGCGGGCACGACCCGCGTCCGGGGTTTGTGAAAAACATAAGAAGGGTCAATCCCTAAGGAGAACAATATGAAAAAGACAATCCTGGCCATTCTGGCCTTCACAATGATCCTGGCGGTGTCCTGCAGCCAGAATCCGGATCCGGTCTTTGAGGAGGAACCTGTGTATCCCGAGACCGATGTTTACTTCTTCCAGCCGCTGGCTCCGTATATGGAAGAGGCCGCGGTGACAGACAGCTATTCATTCAAATTGCAGATTCGCAAAAAGGAATCGGTGACAGCCTGCGCCGAACTCGGTTCCGGAGACAGCAGAATCATAGACGTCACCGGGAATGAATCTTTCTGTACCGGGACCGGAACCCTCTGGTTCTCTCAGCCCGACTCCGGTCTGGGGGAAAGGAACTGGAAGATCGGATTTAAGGTTCTGTTTGATTCCTCATCATACGGAGAGGCCCCCTCAAACAAGGTTCCGATGTACATCTACGACGCTGTAGGACTTGATGAGTACAACGAAGAGATCACGGATGGCGAGCTTGGTTATCAGGCAAGTCAGCTGAACGGATGGTTTGTCGTTGAGTTTTCAGATTATTCGTTTCAAGTGTTCAAAGGAAAGGAACTGAACCAGAGAACAATGGTGATGGAGTCAAAATATGATTATTCCCACCCGAAGGCCTTCCGTCTTTCCGTGATGGATCTGTCCGATGTTTCTGACAAGACAAGGAAGATCAGCTCTCTTGCTGCTCTTGATCAGAGCATAATAGGGACCAGCTTCCACAATGACGCTGAAATGACAATGTATTGAAAGAAAGAGAACGCCCTCCTTGCGGAGGGCTTTTCTCTGTCATTTTCCGAACGGATAGAAATACAGGTTCGCGGTGATACGTCCTCCGTCGCAGCCTCCACATGCTTTTTTACTGGAATTTATCGTCGCAGTGAGATTGTAATAGAAGGAATTGCCGCTCTTCTGCAGGGAGTCGCTGGAGCTGTATCCCGCATCATGAGTGTGTCCTGTGTTGCTGATCCATCTGTACGGTGAACTGTTGTAGCCGTCGTTTCCGTTTGTCGCGAAATACGTATCCGTCGATATTGTACTGCTGGTTCCGTTCCACTGTCTCAGCGAGAACAGTCCACCTTCCCAGGCCTGGTAGGTCGTCGTGTTGTATGTTTTTGTTACGATGTCATTTCCAGAGAGATCTACCATGGTTCTGTTCGATGATGCCATCTGTGCGAGCTTCTGCATTCCTGAATCTGAAGGTCTGAGCCAACCGGAACAGATGAGAGAGCCGTTGAAGATCAACCCGTATTGCATCTTCGGGTTGTCCCACATCGTCGTATAGTCGGTCACCCCGTCAAGAGCACTCGACACACTTGTGGTCTGACCTCTGACTGTTATCACATAATGACTGTGGCAATGATATGTGTCGTCATCCGAGTCGGAGTGCCCATTGCAGTACGGACTGTTTTTCGGGCGTGTGACTTCCGGTCCGTAGTGTTCATATTGCCAAGTGCCCGGCTCGTAATGTATGGTCTCCGTGCACTCAACTTTCTCTGTATTAACCTCAACAACCGTACCCACACCACTAATCGTCGTTCCCACTTCAATGAGAGACGATACACCATATCCCATATAGCTGTTGTAGTTTTCCTCACACAGATAATAGGTCTTGTAATGATCGTATGTGGTTACAATCGTGAACTGAGACGGTCCGGTTGTGTCGGCGCCACCCAGTCCCAGTTTGCCATTTTTCAACGAAAGCTTGGTAAGGCCGGAAATGCTCGGAATGAAGACTTTCTCGAGGTTCTTTGTATTCCCGTTGTCGTTGATCTCGATTGACGTCAGCCTTGTGCAGCCGGAGAAGTCTATCGACGTGATGGAGTGTTCTTCTTCGCACTTGAACGCGGATGCGTATGTCATCAGGTTATGGAAGTTGCAGCTTTTCGAGACCACCGTAAGGTTCGGACACCGCGAAACGGTCAGGGTTCCATATACGCTGAGCGTTCCTCCGTCGCCTGCGTCGATCTTGGTTGATTCCAGGTTCAGGCTTCCCAGCTTTCCGCTTCCCTCAAGAGAGGTGAGGTTCGTGCATCCGCTGAAGTTGGGAGAACAGGATGTGTCTGTGTTGCGGACGTCAAGTCTGACCGTCGAAAGCGATGTCGATCCGCTCATGTCCAGGCTTCCGAGATTGCTGCTGTTGGCCGCCGTGCCGTTTCCGAGAAGGAATGACCCGATTCCGGAGGATCTGCCGTCAAACGCTTTTATGTTGGAGTTCATTATGCTGACTGTTCCGATGCTGGAAGAGGATCCCTTGAATGACGCAATCGTGGAGTTTGTGATGCTGACCGTTCCGAAGCGGCTGCTTGCCGCCTCGACGGTTGTTCCCGAGGAGAGGGAGTTTCCCGTCGCAGTCAGGCTCAGCGTCTTTCCCGACGCGCCTGTCTCGGAGGTGTCTGCGTTGATCGTACTGAGGTAGGCCGCGTTGTTTACGGTTATGTTCGCCTTGCATCCGGTGACCGTAAGGGTTCCCAGGTTGTTGAACGGCCCGGTGACGGTTATGTTTCCCGTGTTCTTGGTGAAGTCCGCCGACGTGAGGCTGTTCAGCTTGCTGTTCGAGGTGACCGATATCGTGGAAGGATTCTCTTTGACGTTGAGCGTGGTGAGAGACATCGCGACCTCGGGTGAGATCGAGAAGCTCGTGAACGCGTTCTTGTTCAGGGAGAGGGTCGTGAGCGCTGAAAGCCTGTTCAGGTTGGAGATGCTGCCCGTCCATGTGCTGCAGTTCTCGATCTTGATCGAGGTTGTTCTGGTCGGATTGACCGTGATGTTCTTGTTGAATCCCGAGCTTGAGATGTTTGTCAGCTCATAGGTCCCTATTATCGTCTGGGAGAAGTTGAGGTCCGGGGTCCTGCTGAACATGGTGTCCATGGTTGCGAGCGGACCGTTCTGCGTGTTGACCGTGAAATTCCCGGAGCCGTTGATCTTCAGGGTCGCGATGTTCGGGAACGCCAGGATGCCGCTTTCACCTGTCAGCGAGATATCCGCGACCGTCGGCATGTACATGGCCACTCCGCCCTGCTCGACGGAGTATTTCGAGAGGAGTTCGTTGGTGTTCTCGTTGATCTCGAGCTTGTTCGCCTGGTTGGAGTCGATGAACACGAAGCTCTGGGACGTTCCGATGGCGGACTTCAGTTTCCCGATGGCGTCCTCTCCCGCCTGGTTCGGGTGCAGCTGCTGGGAGTTGAACATCAGGTAGGCCGTTCCTCTGTACGGGGAACCGCCTTCGAGGAGGCTCTGTTCGACTTCGTCTCCGTTCTCGTCATAGACGGACTCCGGGATTCCTACGTAGCCCATCTTCTCGGCGGTCGGAAGCTGGTTTCCGTTCATGTCGTAACCGTACCAGTGGTTCTTCTGCATCTTTCCGATGTGGTTCTTTCCTATCATCATCCTGGTGCCGGAACCCTGCACGGCGATAGCCGTGACGGGGGAGGCTTTGTCTATGACATAGATGGGGATGACTCCTGTGACCGTTCCCGTCGCGATGGTCTCCGTTCCTGTCGTCTCGTCCCAGACCACCTCTTCTCCCGAGGTGTACTGCTTCAGCGTGTATGAGAGGTAATAGACTCCCTGCGCGTCGAACTTCAGCCTGACGACGGTCGGGTGTGTGGCTCTCTGTCCGCCGCTGTCAAGGGGCTGGCTTCCCGGAATCTCGAACTCCTGGAATGATATGGTGCCGCTCGCGTCCGTGTTGCGTACGGAGTCGAGGCNNGGTCGGTGACATGGCCTGCCACGGCTTCGTTGTGGACTCCGCGGGACGTGAAGACGCTCCACTTGAGGGATTCCGCATACGGCAGGTAAGGCCTGCCCGTCTCCTGGTCCAGGTCGGTGATGGTGAGCTGTATTGGTTCGCCCTGGTAGAGAACGACGTGCTGGAGGCCCATGATGTTCGTGGCTCCGTCGGTCTGCTTCGAATAGTCCCAGATGTCCATCCAGTTGTAGAGGGTCTGGCTTCCCGACTTCTTGGACATCATCCACTGCCAGTCGGCCGACGGATCGGGGTTCGTCGTGGAGGATCCGGGTTTCTTGACTCCGACGATGCGCTTGTTGCTCTGCTGGTAATAGAGGGAGAACTGCTTGGAGTAGTTGACCTCCTCGTTGTAGAGCTCGACGACGACCTCTCCGTAGTTGACGGTGAACGGTCCGTATCCGTTGCCGGATTCGTCGTAGAACTCATACATCTTCCCCTTGGGGATGAAGTAGAACGCGTTGGTGTCCTCGTCGACGTTGTACCTGGAGACCTCTCCTATCTCCTTTCCGGAGATGACGCGGCATCCGAGGACGTAGCCGTAGTTCGGGATCACGTCCATCTCGACGTAATATGCGTCGATCACGTTTGTGCTGCTGGACGAGGCGTCCGTCGTGTCGTAGCAGTAAATGACGTCGGTTCCCTTTGGCGACGGGAATTTGTTCTCGTCGCCGTAGAGGACGTATTCAGGTGCGGACAGGGCCTTCTTGTTCTTGTTGATGTCGTACGCGGCCTTCGCGGTGAAGTCGATGCTCTTGATCTGGCAGGAGATCGTCACCGTCATGGTCGTGCGGACGTTTCCGTCGGTCTTGCTCACCGCCTCGAGGAGATATGTGTATGTCGTGTCGTTGCCGTACAGCTTTCCGGCGGAGACGGTGATCGTGTCACCCTCCGGTCCGACGACGAAGGAGGCTCTGGCCACATCATCGCCTGCGACCGACTTCCACGAGTCGACGTATGTTCCGAATCCGTCCCATCTCTGGCCGGGCTCGAGGGGGGATCCTCCTTCCTGTGTTCCGGGCACGACGTGCAGGGCCGTTCTGGTTCCGTCCTCGTTGAACTTGTAGATGTTCCAGTAGATGCCTTTCTGGTGCGTGTAGGTCGGGCTGAAGTTCAGTGTGGCCGTCGCGGCGGCGCCTTCGGCCAGCTTGACCGAGTTGATTCCGGTCAGCGTGCTGTCGATCTTGTTGCCGTTGCTCATGACCTGGATCTCCTTGATGGAGAGACCCTGGATCCTTCCGCCGATCGCCACCTCGAGCTTCTTCGCGTTCAGCACGTCACCCTGGGGGTCGTAGCCGTTGGCCAGTGCGGAGCCGCTTCTGACCCATCCTTCCCTTCCGCTGTTATCGGCGGCGTCTCCGAGGTTGGGGACGGCCACCTGGTTCGCGATCGAATAGGAGAGTTTCCCGTTCCTGTAGCTTGCGTACTCGTTGCCGATCGCAGCCTGGGTTGTCGAACCATCGGCCAGCTTCACGACAAGTACGAGCGGTTCGAGCGGATACCCGGACTTGTCAAGAGAAAAAGAAAACGTGTTGTCCACAAGGGTCAGACGGCCGCCGGAGCCGGTCGACAGCGGACTGGAGGTGTTGTAGTAATACCTTCCGTCCGCGAAGCCGGGCTGGCTTTCCGGAAGGGCCGAGAGACCCTCGTCGTTCAGTTCCGCCATCGCCGCGTAGGTCTGCTGGGAACCTCCGGAGTAGAGGGCGTGCGTCTGCTCAAGAGTCTGTGTGACCGGAGCGCTGGACGCGTAGACCGCGCCCGTCTCCTTTCCGTAGAGCATCACGTCCAGCCAGTCCCAGTGGTCGAACGCCGAACCGTCGCTGTTTGTGGCCGACAGGGTGTATGTCAGCTGCGAACCCTCGACGTTGGACGGGTCGACCTGGGTCGAGCCCGTTGCCGAGATGGTGTGGATCGACTTGCTCAGGACGACGGATGCGTCGAAGTCATACACGTAGCTGACGTTTCCGTCCGTGTAGAGGACCCTGAGGGCGACAGGTATCTCCGTCTCCTTGATTCCGTAGATCTGGATCGAGAAGCCGTTGTCGGTGATGCGGACGTATGAGTTAGAAACCCTGACGCCCGGAGTGACTTCCTTGAAGTACGGGCTTCCTGTTCCGTCCGCCTCGGTCGTCGTGCTGACTCCCGCCGGATACCACGTGTGGTGGTCCGTTCCGCCCTTCTCGTCGAACGGGGCCGTCGTGTACTTGAGCTTTCCTGTCTCGTCAGTGTCCTGGACGAACCAGTAGACGTTCTCCTTGGTCACAAGGGAACCCGCCGGGGAGACGACCGACGCGACTGTCTGCGTTCCGCCCTTGGCGACGCTGACGAATGCGTTGTCGACCGAGATTCCGGTCGGAGATCCGGTGACGTTGACCGTCGCCGTGGCGATCAGTGCCGGGTTCGTCTTGACCCTGGCCTGGAGCCTGTAGACTCCGGACGACTTGGGTGTGTAGAAGAACGAATGGGTGTCGGCGCTGAAGTAGCCGTTGACGAAGCCGTGCTGGGCCTCTCCCGTGTCGGTGTAGACGTTGTCAGTATTGAGGTAATAACCCGCAGACTCGGAGAACGGTTCGGTTGCTCCGCTGCTGACGGGGTACCATGCCCACTCGACTTCCTCCGCCGGAAGGTCGTTGCCGTCACCGTCCTTGACTGCGGCCGTTATGGTCTGCTCGTTCGCGAACGGCGGGCTGAGGTTGAGCTTGCTCTGGCTGAGTTCGATCGAGCTGGCGTAGGTGTTGCCCTCCGGCAGCGCGCTGATCTTGACCGTCATCGACCTGTAGGAGATGTCGCCGTTGGCTCCAGTCGCCTTGGCCGTCAGCGTGACTGTGTACGGCCATACGGGATTGCCGGCCACCTCGAACGGCGTATAGATGAGGATCTTGGATCCGTTCTTGGTCTCAGCCATGCTTTCGGGACCTTCAGACTGGTCCTGCAGTCCTACGAGCAGAGGTCTCTTGTGGCCTGTCTCCAGGCTGGTGTTGCTCACGACATGACCCGCTGCGTCCCTGATTGTTCCGACCGTCCACTGCACGGATGCACCGGTGTCGGCGTATGCCTCGACCGTCGTGCTTCCGCCCGCGAAGACGCTGATCGCGTCATTGCTGAGCGTGACCGCGCTGGTGTAGTCCTGGATGGAGAGGTAGCACTTGCCGTAGGAGACGATCTCGGTCGCCTCGGCGTTCAGGACGACCGCCATGATAACGATCTTCTCGTCCGTCTTGCCGCTTGCGTTGAGATAAATGTATCCGTCCTCGTAGGTCGTGTATGCCGGAGTGTAGAACTCCTCGCGTCCGATGACCTGCTCGACGAAGACGTTTGTGTCTCCGAGGTACTCTTCATCGTCGGTCGGTCTGTTCTCGTCGTAGATCGCGCGGCCGTTGATGGCTGCGATCTTGAACGAGGCGTCCTCGTTGGCGTCGACCGAGAGGATGCTGTCTGTCCTGGTTCCGTTGTCCGGTGCGTCGAGACCGAGGTATCTGGCCACGAGGTAGCGGACCTGGTATGCGCCCGCAGGCGGCTCGGAGCCGTCCATGAGCTCGATGCGGGCCTTCATCGGGACGTTGGTCGCGTTGAACGGGATCACGGGGAACAGCTCGTCGAAGTAGACCCTGCGGATGTTGGCTCCGGACGTGTCGACGCCCGAGACAGAGATGGACGCCTCTGCGGAGAGGTTGAACTCCGGATAGACGTATCTCAGCGTCGCCGTTCCGACGATCTCGTCTGTCGCGGTGACGGTCACCTGGCTTGCCGTAGGTCTGATGAGCTTCATCTTGAGGTCGGGGACCTCGTTCATCAGGTCGTCGCCCTTGAGGTACATGCTTCCCGACGGGGAGAGCTTGTAGGTATTCGTTCCGTTTCCGTTGTCGAACTCCAGTTCCCACCTGTAGTAGGCGTCGTAACCCCTGTCGAAATAGGCGTCGGACGGGCTTGTCGCCGCCGTGACGGTGATGTTGTCACCCGCATGGATGCTGATGAACTGACTGTCGAGGGACACCGAGTTGACCTCGCCCTTGACCGTCACGAGCGCCTTGGCCCTGATTCCGTCACCGGAGACAGGATCCGCGTCGGGGTCGTCCAGCAGGACAGCCCAGAGGTACTTGTAACCCGGTCTGACGGCCGAGATCATGTTGGTCGCCGTCTGGTTGTAGGCCGTTCTCACGACCATCGAGCCGGCATCCGACGGGGAGATGTTGGCGTTGTTGCCGTCAAGGTCCGTCGTGTACCATCTGATGAGGCCGGACACACTTTCGGTGATGTCCTTTCCGCTCTGGTCCTTCACGGTGGCGGTTATCATCGACGCCGTCTCGTATGCGGAGATGGAGAGGTTGGAGGTCGAGAGCTTGATGCTTCCGAGCGTTCCCTCGGACTGTGTGCCTGAGACGTTGACCCTCAGTCTCGCCGTGAACGGCAGGCTTCCCGCCTCGCTGACTTCCGCGACGACCGTGGCCGTTCCTTCCCTGAGTCCGGTGATCGTGACCGTCGGCGACGAAGAGTTGTCGATGGAGATGACCTCGTAGTCCTGCTCCACATAGTACTGGAAGCTGATGTCCGAGATCGTGTTGGGCACCAGCTGGAGGGTCGCGGTCTTGACCGTCGCTCCATCGAGACTGATGTCGATGCTGTCGGTTCCGAACCTGACGCTCCTCAGGTGCGCTCCGTCGGCGGACATGTCGGTGACCTCGACGACGAATCTCGCTCTGGCTGTTCTGCCCTGATGCGTGTAGGAGGCCTCGACGATCGTGATTCCGGCGGTGCTTCCGGCCGTGAAGGCGTATACCTCTCCGGCGTCGGTTCCGGATGCGATTCCGTCACCGCTTACGACGTCCCACTGCACAGCGGACGCGTCGGTGGACTCCCCGTTGATCTTCAGGTCAGCCCAGACGGTTCCCCTCTCTCCCGGGTTCAGGCGGAATGTCTTGGTGTCGATGGACAGCTGCACCGCATCCTCCTCTTCTCCGAGGACTTCAACGGTGAGGACCTCGCTGAGTTCCGGGAAACTCTCGCTCGTAACCGTTATCTGCGACACGCCCTTGCCCATGGCTCTGATGATGACGTTCTCTCCCGTCGAGTCGGCGGGATAGACGTTGACGACATCAGTGCTCTCGATTCCGTTGACCTTGGGTGTCCAAATGAGGTTCCTGTACTGGCTGTCGAGGTTGGACGGAGCCCAGATCGCCTTGACCGCGGCCTCGTTGGACTTGCTGTCGGTCGTGAGGTAGATCCTGGACGAGGACAGCTGCAGGGTCTTGGCCTCGCTCGCCGTCGCGTCGGATGTGCCGACGTGGATGTTGGCTACCGCGAAGATCGGGCCGTTGCCGCCGTTGTAGCTGGCGATGACCTGGCCCTCTCCGACCGAGACGGCCCTGAGGTCGATCGTGTTGCCGTTCATGTTGGTGTTCGACAGGCAGTCGCCGATTATGGTCCATGTGACCTGGGCCGCCGTCGGATTGCCCTTCGTGTTGTAGACGACCGCCTGGAGCTGGACCTCGTTGAATCCGCTGGTCTGTCTCAGGTTGACGTCATACGCCGAGAGTCTTATCTCGGATTCCGCCGCGGCCTCGTTGACCGTGACGTTCATGTCGGTGTGGACTCCCTCGTTCCAGACCCTGACCGTGGCCGTTCCGACGCCTTTGGCGACGAGACCGACGTAGTGGATGTTGTTGACCGGGTCGTAGCTCTGGTCATAGGAAGCCGTGACCACGCTTTCGTCGGAGGATGTGACGGAGATTCCCGCCATCCTGTAGTCCGCCGGGTTCGGGATGATTCCGACCGTCTTGGCCTCACCCTTGTTCATCGAGAACGAGGACAGCGCGGCGTTCATTGAGAGGAGCTTCGCGGAGGGTGTCTCTGGCTGGGTTTCCGTCGTGATGTTGACGCTGGCTTCGGCCATGAGGCTTCCCGCCCTTGCGTAGATCTTCGTGGTTCCTGCCCTGACGGCGGAG
>WARQ01000900.1_pt1 | contig 25551 bp, 26 predicted proteins | sample 4769161 | NCBI WGS metagenome assembly WARQ01 (sample SAMN08893024, study PRJNA449175) | gut metagenome | isolation source: rumen sample fed with dry roughage | host: buffalo | place: India: Nagpur | collected 2016 | reverse complement strand
AACATAAAATTCATTCCTTTCGTATGTATATATTTTTAATGACTATATCAATAGTATGGTATGAAAAAGTTCTGAAGAAAGTAGGGATAAAAATGTTATTCATAGAAGATAGAGAGACTATAAAAATATTTAATCGAGACGTTCAAGAGCTTGGAAATGATCTTCTCAAGTTTGTCGAAGTCTATAGGAAATATGTATACATTCATAAAGATGAAGATTTCAAAGTGTTGGATATGTTTGAACAGATTGGCATGTTGATAAAACAAAAAAGATATTCCGAGTTATTCCCTGATAATGTTGAGATTATTTATGACGAACCCATATTGATCGATTTACCGTTTTAAATAAACGCATCTGTAATATACTATAGAAAGGAGTTTTCCTAATGGGTCCAGATGTTGTTATCAACGACGAACAAATCTTTGCTTATGTCGGAAAGGTCATGGGCAATCTTGACACAAACCAGAGGCTTCAGAAGTTGGCTAAAGAGAATGGGCTTGATATCAAGAATTCTCTCGAGCTGACTGAAGAAAACAAGAACAAGGTAGCAATTAGCACAGTATCTTTGATTTTAGCAAAACGGGCTGGAGATCCTAAGTATGACATGTTGTGCAGAACAGGTCTCCAGAAGCGTGCTCTCAAAGCTGATATAATCAACTCTTATAAAGAGGAGGCTAAGCAGCTGATCACTAAGTTTGAAAACAGAATGGTTGAAAATTAATTTTTTCTTCTTTCTCTATTATATGTTTGAATCACTTATTGGTAAATTTACAAGGATTTTGAAAGATGTGAAGGGGCTCATGTCAAGTAGAAAGAATTGTAAAAATAAACTCGAAAGGAATGTTCGCTATGCAGAAGGTTTCGGATCTTATATTAGATATGGCGACTGGTGATGCATCTGCTGAAGATGTACATATCCAGGAAGCTCTTGGACGAATCAATGTGAGTTCTTCAATCTTCGAGGCGGCATACAATATTTCCGAACTTTCCAGCGAGGATATTTCTTTTGTTCAGGAGGCTGCTGATAAGGAAGGTATTCCTACTGACAAAGAAGGTTCCGTTGGTGTAGCTAACGAGGCTATCAACCGTGAGCTTGAGTCATACTATGACCTTGTAATTGCAACTGCAAAGAAGGTTAAGGGTGTAGCTTCAAAGTCCATGGCTTTGCTTCGTAATGCCGGAAAGAAACTTGGAGTCAACCAGTCAAGTGATTTCCTTGAAGAAAGTGGTGCTATCGCTAAAGCTTTTGGAGAGGCATATCCAAAGGGTATGAAGCTTGATGGAGAGTCTGGTTTCCTGAAATCAAAGTATGCTGCACGAATGGCAGAAAACTATAGCACTGGAATGGCTAACACTCTCAATGCTTATGGTATTTCTATTGCCAGCGTATTCGAAGATAAGGTTGTTTCTACAATCGCTTCACCTATTAAGGCAGCTTCAACCGAAGGAGCTAAGCCCGAATTGGCATTGCGTAATATGCGCTCTAAGCTCATCATCGGTGGTAAGCAGCTTTCCTTCGATAAGGTATTGACACGCGACCAGCATTACACAGATAATGTTACCGGAAAGGACATTCAGACTTTCGGTATTGCGGTATATACTCTTATCGCAGTCTCTGATGCAGTAGCTAAATGCGCTTCTCAGAAGAAGTCGGCTATAGCAGCAGCAAGAAAGACTGTTGCAAACTGCACAAGTTCTCACAGAGTAACACGTTCATGTGAGGACATCAATGATGGAGTAAAGGAATGGTCAACAAACCTTAACTCTCTTACAGCAAACATCACTAAGGGATTCAATGACTCCATTTATGGTGTTACTAAGTCCATTAGTAAGAAAAATAAATAATTCGAAAGGAATGAATAAAGCTATGGCTAAAAGTATTTCTGAGTTCATCATGGAACAGGATACAGATGTTATATCTGAAAATTATGCGACCGATAACTTCGTGTCCGTTTATGCGGAGTGTGCTTCAGCACTGTCTGTTGCTAACTGCTATGCTGAGCTCGCATCACTCGGTGCACTTGCTCTCGATAATGATGGTTACACATCTTTCGTTATGGAGTCCGGCGATGACAAACCCGGTGTTTTCTCAAAGCTCGGCGGCGCTCTCAAGAAGGCTTGGGAGGCTTTCATCAAATTCTGGAAGACCATTATCGGTAAGATAAAGGGATTCTTCGTTGATAAGAAGGTTGAAGCTGTAAATAACAAGCTCGACGGCATGGATCCTACAACTATGCTCAAGCTTGATATCCGTGTTCTCAATCCTTATATCTTCATGATCTATGCTGAAAGCGTTCTTTCTCTTCTTCAGGATGCTGGCGTTAAGGGTTCAAGCACTGATCTCGCATGGGCTAACAAGGCTGCACAGCTGAAGAAGAACATCGAGGAAGATATCAGCACAGGTAAGAAGATCTCTGACATTCAGAAGAGAATGGGTGACATCACAGCTTCTGAGATCAGACTCAATGAATCTGATCTTCCTGAGTACGAAACTGTTGGTAGTCAGAAGATCAAGATCACAGTCGGCGAGTTCAAGAAGGTTGTAAAGTTCTTCCAGTCTGACAGAGCTAAGAAGAGAATCGACGATCTTCAGAGAAAGGTTGACGATCTTGAGAAGGCTCTCAAGAAGATCGAAGAGGGTCATGCAGAAACTCTCAAGAAGTACAATGACTACAAGTCTCTCGACTCAAGAATTCAGAAGAAGGTTGCTGAAAACCGTAAGAAGAACGGCACAACCGGTCCTGAGAAGCCTGAAGATGCATATGATACAGAGGAGAAGCTCGGTAATGAAGCTAAGTATCATCAGATCCAGATCAAGCGTCTCAATGAAATCATCGACGTTATGTCTAAGCTCTACGAGCAGATGATCGGTGTTTACAGCAACATCGCTAATACAGTTCTTCATGATCCTGAGAGCGTAAAGGCTAAGGAAAAGGAAGAAAAGGTATCTGAATCTGCATATCTCGTTTGATCGATAAACTTCGGCGATTAGTTGAATATATCGTTTGATCGATAAAATTCAGCAGTTAACGGAGGTGATATCATGTTATGGGCATAATGATATCAAATAAATACTACGTTTGATCAATAAGCTACGGCGGTTAACGGAGGTGGTAGCATGATACTGTCATATCGACAATCAACATATCATGTTCCACATACCTCGCAATGTATCGTACATACTACAGGAACAATATGTGACGGGGACGTGATCTCCGTCACATCTCCTGTGTTTTCGTCTATCAATTTCATATCAGGTGCTATAAACACGACTGAATCATTTAATGTGACCGCGAGAGTTACAAATGAATCTGGCGTTGTCAATGATAAACCGGATGGTTCTTTCTATGGTACATTAGTATGTGATGATGACGATGTATTCAATATGTACGTAAGGATACAATAACAAATTCATTGAAAGGGTGTGAACATGAATTGATGACATCCGATCAAAAAACTCTGATCCCCTCATTGATAAATTACATCAATTCCGATTTGTTTACACTGAAGAATATCTCGAAAGAGGTTACTCTTGTATTACCGGATGAATATGGTGAACCTTTGGAAAAGTGGAATGCTATCGTTTCATATCTCCCATTACGTTTCTATCGAATTATAGAATCTTATCCAGATATCTATACATACGAGGAGTTCGATAAAAAGTATAGGATGAATCCAAAGTTGTGTGCATATGAGAAGTATGGTACCACAAACATGTGGCGTCCATTAATGATACTCAATAGATGTCCGAACATCACTCGGTTTGATTTCGACTATATTAAGTATTATGATCCTAATGTGCTTTCATCTGTTCTATCCGTGCTGATATCAAGAATTCAGAACAATGAACAATAACGGAACAAGTTATTCGGATAAACATCCGAACAAAAAGGATGCTAACAATTTCAATGAGGGAATAACAGATCTCGATATCCGTGATCGTAGGTTGATGTACCAATACAACAGCCTTTCACCTGAAGTGAATCCTCACGGATACAAACTATCTCTCGCATGTGAAAGCGGCAATGACATCATCCACAGCATAGGAAATGTGACTGCAATTGGACTCCAGTTCATAGTAGATCAATTTCCTGATAACACATTCGCAACCGCATTACCATCAACACGAGAAGCTCATAGACAGCTGCGTCACACTCCAAAGGAGATACGTTCTCAACCATATCCATTGTGTATTGTTCAACCACGCGAATCAATGTTCGCGATAGACGATAGAATGGCTGCTGGTTCGTTTGCTACGTCTACCTATGGAAGTATATCTTCACGATTTCAGAATCGCTCCGAGATGGAAAAGTTATTCTTTGACAAACGGAAGGGAATCGAATGGAGAGGAAAAATAAATAGAATGGTTCTCAATCTTGATTTCTGTTTATCCTTCCAAAGCATAGCGGAGCAAAAGAATTGGGCGTCATATCTTGGAAACAGAATACCAGTCGATGGTAGATTCTATTTCGATATTGATACCGCACTGGAATTGGCTTTACCTGATGGCTTCCTGGAGGAGACTTCTCGATATGCGGGTATTCCTATAAAGGATGAAAAAGGCGATGTATCCAAGTTCGTGGATTACTTGAATATGCATTCCACATTCCCTGTGTCTTACCGATTCTCATCTGGTAAACATAGAGATGGATTCTATATGCACTATATGGCTGCTATCATGTGTAGAATTACTGACTTCAATTGTCAGAATGTAACGAAGATAGGACAGGTTGATTCAGATTGTCCGATTACATTCACCATGCGTTGTGAATACAATACAGTCGGACTGTTTGATCTATCGGTACCCAATCCGACTCAACGTGTCAAACTCATACAAGAAAAAAGATCATCGGTATCTATACCTATATTCTCTGACTGTTTCAATGAAAAGGATTTCCCTCTTCTCTACGGTTGGAAGATTCTCGCAACTCCAATAGTTCATATGGACTGGGGCGAGAATGAAGTATACATCGGTGGTTCTTTCGGTACTGCGTTGAATGCAATCATAGATCATCATTTGGAACATAATATTCCCGTCGATATTGTCATGTCAATCAAATTGCGTGAGAATCACGACCTTATTAATGATGGCTATTATGTTGACTGGAAACGCAGAGTGTTGGTGTTCACTAACATCAACTATGCTCATACTTATCGCTTAATCATAGCGATAAACCAGCTGTACATAAACGACCTCATGTTGGATATGTATGGAAAATAAAATCTATCGTAAAGGAGTAATACGTATGAACAATACTGAGTTCACAAATCCTGAAGTAGTACAGGAAGGTTACGATGCTGCATCCTCTCCTTATAAGGATCTTTTCGATGATAAGTTCAATTCATTCGATGCTGCTGATATCGTTACCGGCAACAACACTCTCAAGAGTGGTGTAAACGACATGGACATCGAGGACGGCAACCTTGCTCTCGGTTACAAGAATGCTGCTCCGGCAACAACTCCGAAGCCTGGTAAGTTCTTCGACTAATCCTCGGCACTTGTAAATATTTACAAATGTAAAAATCAAACGGTGAAAAGGGCCACCCCCTTGTGGGGTGGTCTATTACCGTTTTAAATATTATCGAAAGGAGTTTTTTGTTGTGAGTAATGTGACAAATTGTCTTGATTCTTTATCAATGATTGATGATTCAATATTTTTCGCAGAATGTGATGTTATCGATGCCGATGTTAAATGGAATGATAAGATCACTGAGATGATGAAATATTGCAATGATACCGAATCGATGACACAATTAATCCAAGAAGCCGGCGACACGACAGGTATTTCCCGTAGGGCTCCTGGTACACTTGATAAGATATTAACATTCATTCGCAGATGTATTGCAAAGATTGTTGATGCTATATCCGATTTTCTTGTAAAGACAAAGACAAGGAATTTCGAATATATCATGGTACCATATAACCCCAACACAATAATGGATGATTTAAAAACCGCAATCGACATAAATAAACGTGTATTAGACGTTTTAGAAGACATTGAAAATGACCCAAAGAAGTCATTGGATGATGTTAAAAAGATTTCGGAAGATTTATCAAAAATTAAGTTCTTTGAATTGACAAATACCGTATATCATATGCGTAGTACATATCCTACAAGGGACGCATATGTCGATGCTTCTTATAAGTATAAGGACGTAAAGGAAGGCATGGGATACGGTATTAAACCCGAACTATGGATGAAAATGCGTGAAGAGATACGTGGGTTGAGTCGTACTATGAAAGACACTGAAAGCTATCTGGATAAATCGTGGAAACGTATGAACATGTATTATGTTCGTATCACGACAACAAATAAAGATGGTACTCAACAGGTGTTTGATACACGCGGTGATAAAGGTGAAGACTATTCAAAGATTATATGGGAAGCAAGAACCATATATACCAAGCTCGCAGATTTTACCATTAAAATCATGCAGTCATTCAAATTCAAGAATGCAACACAAATAACACCAACAACCAAAGATGACAAAAATAAAAAAGACAATGATAAAAAGTAAACATAAACAAATATGTATCCCCGGGGAGACCCGGGGATATACTTTTATAACTCATTCCAATTTATTGAAACAAGTATCTATCAGTTTGATCCATTTATTGAGAAGACGACGTTTCGTGATACCATTCCTAATGTCAATATATGTTCTATCGTTGTATATTGTTTTTGAATCAACATTAAGAGTTATATCAAAACATACATAATCTTTCAATAGTTGCATATATCCCATTATGAGATAATCATCATTATTGATATCAAAATCAATGAAACACACGACCTCATATGAAAATTTAATATTTGGATATTTAGATCTTAAATCTAACATAATCTGTTTTGGTCTTATTTTTGCCAACAACATATCTTCATCCGAAAATAGTTCGTCAATTCGTGCTGAAGAACATTCATCTTTTATGTTTTCATAACGACTGTTCAATGAATTCATAATCTGTATCAGTTCTTTATTTTTTATTACATCATCATGCAATTCGTCGGCAATCCGAGTAATGTTATCATCATCCATTTGGTAATCCCCCTATCATTCATATACAATTGCTTTGTCACCTTCAAGGACAAGTTCACGTTCACGTATGTCGGCAATTTTTGTGTCACGAGCAACACCTTTCCAGTATCCCTGGATAAAGATGCGCTTGTGACCATCTTTTGTTGCCTGGTTTCTCCAGTGTCCAGTCACGTACCAACATAATTTGGTGTGAATATATGAACGTTTAAGGGCTTCATTAAATACGTCATCTGTTATAACCAACTTTTTGACATATCTAATTTTAGTTTTGTTTTTTCCTTTTCTGTCTTTCTTTGTTTCGACTACTGGGTGTTTCTGATCCGTATTATTTTTGAACACCAATTCTATGGCTGGATTCAATAATCCAACCTGAATACCGTACCATACCCGAAGATATGAAAACATTGTATCAAATAATCCATCAGCGTTAGACTTAAATAAATATGGATTTTTGTAAAACGATTGTTTGAACTGAAAATTATTCGTTTTCATTAAACCTACAGCTCGGGAAATGATTATTTTGTTAGCAGCTTCCTCATCTTCATCAGGATCACCGAGACCAAATGTGGTGAAAAACACATTACCTGATTTGTAATAAAGGATGACGGCACCACATACATGCCCTTTTGCCATCTCCGGTTGCTCAAAGATAGTTATTCTGCAATAATCCACAGATTGTTCATTTCTTTCCTTGAGCAAAGCTTCATTGTATGGATTCCTTATAATACAATCATGGATTGGAATTGTATCTGCCCAAAATATATCAGCTGGAACATACATACCCTTATCTTTTGGATTCTGCCAGAAATTTGCAAGCTTTAATAAAATATTTTCACTAACACATATTTCATCGGTTGGTGAAAATGGTTTTATTTTAGCAGATACTGCACGTGCGTCTTCAGCAGTTAACTGTGTAACATTAGTTTCAAAAATGCCGGATTTACCAGGTACAACAATTACTCCGTCGGGGCCTACAAGATTTATTTGTTCTGATATAATATTTTCTAAATAGTCATAACTGAGATGTGGGTCGCTTCGATGACACATATCAACGACATTTTCCAAGTTATGCATGCTTTTATCCGCTTTAAGTGTCCTTTCTCCGGTAAAAACGCTATTTATCATATTATGCTTTTTTGTTTTCATTTTAATACCCCTCCATCGATCAACCATAGACTATAGCTTTATTTTCTTCAAGGATGATGACTCCGGTCAACCATCCAAAACTGTCACCGTCGCCTTTGCGTATATTGACAATACGCGGTGAAAGTTTCTTAAGTTCTTTCATTGAATCGAAATCGGGGCGACCACCTTTTTCGATGAGACAAACATTACAAAGCTCATCGATTTCTTCCGTTTTTTCATTATGACGCATATAGAAATATGGGTCATAATCTTCGTCCCATTCATCTTCTGATGAAGAAGACATGTTGAAGTCCTCATCGGTGAGACCGTTGATAAGCTCGGCAAGCTTTTTAAGTTCTTCTGGTTTATTCATAATTATTCTCCTTTCGGGACCAGTTACCTGTCCCTGTAAATTTATTCGTAATAAAGATTGATAATCTTATTACATATTAATCATATACATATAAAATGCAAAAATAATAGAAAAGAAAAGGGACCCTTTGAGGGTCCCAATAATTTCATCATATGTTGTTGTATCTATTTGTGATAGAATCTTCTTGATCGAGGATGAGGATCCCAATAATCCCCTGCACCAAGTTTCCATTCATCGGCGATAACGATACGTCTATCTGATGTTGGATCTGTGATACAACATTTTATTTTCACAACAGATCCAATCGATAATGGAATATTAAATGATTCGAAGAAATGCCAAACATTTTTATTTGTTTCTGTTTCTTCAATATTATCCAAGTTCCATCCGTCTTTTTCATGTATGAACGGTATATAATCATTGATCGCGATTACGAATTTCCAATAGTATTTGTTACTATCAATGATTCTTGCTTTAAATTCCGAATCGAAGTTAACCCATAACATCATTCCGTTTTCATTGTGATATATCTTGAATCCGATTGTGAACATTTTTTCGGATGGCCATATGTCATCATGCGTGGGGTCATTCTTGTCCACCAACTGTTTGATCTCCTCGATCTTCTTTTGATCAACTCTTTCTTTCCCATTTTCTTCTTCCTTCTTCATTACACATACAGCCGATTCGAATCCATTTAACGCTCTTCTGGTCAGTATTGGTTCTATCAGTATATCTACTGTATCAACCGGATCCTGTATAGCAACTAAATCAGATTCTTCTTTTGTTAAACGATGACCTCTAACGACGGATGAATTGTATCCCATTATCTCAGATATCACCGACTTTGATGCATACCTCCTTTCAAGTATTCCTGTTTTCTTTGTCTTTGCAGCTTCTCTGATGATGACACCAGGATGATCGCTTTGTGACAATACGATATCCGATACAGTATATCCACATTTTTCACATGTCCCACGATATGCTTCTTCGATCATTCGACACTGTTGTTCGAATGAAGGTGATGGTGGAACTGATGATACCATAACGCGTGTTGATAAATGCTTAATGGCTCTAACGAACTTCGTTAACTCCTTATGTTCACGCTTCTTTTCCAAAGTGATCTTCTTTTTCTTGATTCTTTTATTCATTCAAACTCTCCTCCATTGATTTGTTTTCGAAGTGATCCATCGGATAAAAAGATTGTTCGATCGAAGCAAACATTATTCTTTCTAACACATCTCTTGTGATTTCAATCATCTGTGAATTCTTTGGTTCCTTTCGATATTCACGTTTGATATTATTTTGCATTGATCGTTTTATCTTATGATCAATCTCGTGTCCAATTATGTTTTCCAGTTTACGAAAGTTTGATAAATACAATAAACCAAGATTGAAACGCGGTCTATGTTTCTTCCGGATTCTTTTATTCATTTCTTTTTCACAACCTTCACTACTGTCGGAATCAGATAGTTCCCTTTACGTATTAAATGCATCAGCAGGTCTATGTTACCTGCCGATACAACATATTCTTTTACAACGTTACTTTTCAAGATAACCACCTCTCATTATCATTAATATTTTTGAAAGAATGTCTTCTGGATTTTCACCTGGTGCAAATGTATAATCTTTCATATCGTCATCAATACAATGGTGACATATTAATCCAGTTCGTCTGAAATTAAGACCTCCCTCAAAATAGTCATGACTGTATCCAATGACTAATGCATATCTTGAAGCATCGAATTTTATATTAGGGAATTCGTTTCGTATTCCTATTAATATCTTTTCGATATCCAGTAGCTCAAATTGTTGCATTGTCATATTATTCCTGAGAGCGCTGAATATGGCATCTCTATTTGGTAATTGACGCGGACCTGATACCATATCAAAAATGTGATCACTTTTCTCGATGTCATTTTTGATTAGTGAACATGCTTCGGTAATATCACAATTTTTATTTTTTGCTGTTACTTTTGACATCACCAGATTTTTTAATTCTGGATTATATGAAAAGCCTGGTATATTCATGAGATGTGGATATTCAACCAGAAAATCTATAAATGCATTGTAGGTAACTAAACCTACACCTGGCATACCTAATATTTTTGTTGGTGACATTTTTAAAAAGTCCGCTAAACATGGAAATTGATATGTTCGTCGAGCAGCTTTGTTTAAATTCCCCGCACAACGGTAATTAAAATTACCAAATCCACATCCGAATAGATCAGTCGTATACAACATATCTGATGTAATTATTTTGTTTGGATTCATACATTACGACCTCCTCCAATGTAAAGGAAATCGGTTGTTGGATGAATGGGTTCGATTGTTATGGAAACGATAGAGCCCTTCTTTTTCCAGTAACCACGAACGTATTCATAGTCCTCCTTTGAACCAAGATCATCATGATCCAAATTGGGTTCATCCACAGCATGTTCCCAGAATTTATTCCAGGCTTCATGTTCGTTCGTAGCTTTGATAAGAATGAAGTCAGTGTCAAAGCCGACGTTGCATGTCACCTTATAAACAATTTGAACAGGGACAGATATTCTTGAGTCAATTGTTTTTAATGTCGATTTGTAAATCTCTTCGAGCTCGGGTTCTAACTTTGCCATTATTCTATTTTTGAATAACTTGAGCTTTTCTTGTTTATCTTCTTCGATCTTAGCGAGTGACTGACCGAACTCATATTTGTTTTCTTTGTCAATCATTTCATCAGGTATCTTATTATTCTTCGATACTTTGTCGAATATCTCCTGTAAACGACTGGGGTCGCTGAATGGTAGAGTTGGTGAGTGATCATCTTTTGGTTCGATCTGTTCTGGCATTATTCCCTGTTCCCATGGATGTTTTCCCCATAATTGATGATATCGCATCTCACATATGATGTGGTACGATAAACCGATACCGTTTATTTTATCATATTGGGCACCGTCGAAATATTTACCGAATACATTGACGCATAATCTTTTATCTTTAAGCTTAGTTACTACATCAATCGTATTGTGGAGAGCATCAGCTGCTTCATTCAATGTTATTATTTTATCATATGGCTTTGCGGCATCATATAACATCTTCAAAAGGTGATGCCTTGATAATCCGGATATAAGAATGTTTTGTTGTGGAGAGGGATGGTTGTAATCTTCCATGCTACACCAACCAATTGCCTGAGGTGTATCATAAACATCATTACCATATCTTTTGGTAAGAACGTTTCGGCATTCAGACCAATCTATACGATCGTCTTTACCGAGGTTTTCAGATATCGATAAATCTTCTTTTTGCAGTAAATGAAAAGGATCCGTATTTACAATGTAATCAAACATCTGATCCATTGTAATGAATTCTTTTGCCTCTCGCATTGAATCTTCCAAGGAGCCTCGCTGTGGTCTATATCTAAACATATATTGTCCTCCTTAAGTGTGAAAAGGTATTGGATATTTTGATACTCTTTCATGCTGTTTCTGATAAGTGTCATATTCTACACTGTCAAGTTCAAAATAGTCTAATGTAGCAGATTCGAGTATCATGAACATTGCCTTGTTACGTGATACCGTTTCACATTTGACGGGTTGAACTTTCAACCCGTCGTCACTCATGAGGAAGTATATTTCACCTTCCTTATAGTATCTCTGATCTATCATTATACTATCTTCACCACCTGTTTGATATCTTCCGACTTAAAGCAATTATGAATGACGCATGGATCCCACCAGTCAAGATACTGAAGATCTGCATTCTCTATATAGAAAGCCGGGATATGTTCGATTATTTCAGATTCCCAATGATGCATATGGGAAATCATCAAATCTTTCTCAAGATGATTTTTGATTTTAGAGGCTATGCGAGCACCATCAGCTCCCCAAGAATTTGGGTCATCGATGAGATATAATACCTTTGAATAGTTTATATCATCGAGGTCCTTTACTTCATCAATGAATTGGTCTACCGTGATTTTACGAATAGCCATCATATTGAGTATCTCCGTTGAAATTACTTGAGCGGCATATTTACCGAACTTGAGATCATCTTCATGCTTGTTCATTTCCAAGAATAACTTTTTCATATTCAGTTTGAGAATGTCCTTAAATGACTTTAATTCGGATTCTTCCATAGTAACCGGGATCTTTTCTATTTTGAGTCCAACTGTTTCTGAAAATACAGAAAACGAAACATAATAGACTATATTGTCATCATGTGAACCAACCTTGAATTCCATATTATATGACATTGCAGTCGATGAACTCTTTAAAGGGTTTCTCACAATGATTAATGGATCCTTGATATTTGTGATATCTATGGATTCATCAATCGTGTGAATCTTATTTATAATAACATGATGGCAATAATTAATTATTGCCATCATTGTCATCATTCGTGTGGTTGACAAGTTAAACTCATTTATCATTTATTTTCCTCCTCTTCAGTGTCTTCCATATATGACAAATATGCTTGTATTGCTTTATCTATTTCCGGTATCAGAGAATCCAATATAGTATTAAAATCATTATTAGATGTGATATCAATTTCAATACCGTGAGAGAAGTCTGAATCAAAATCTATAGATTTATCAAATAATCTAATAAATCCTTCAAATTCATTTTCAAAAGTTATTTTGATCATAAATCCACATTCTGCTTCAAACTTTATATCGGGATATTTGATTCGCAATCCTTTCAATAAATTGAATAGATCGAATTTTTCATATACAGGCAATGTCATGTAACCTTCGAATATTTCGATAACATCATACTGAGGATGGATTATATCTTTATTTTTCCTCGATAATATCTCTATGATTTTATCATTATCACGAACACCTTCTTCTATCAATTCAACAACTTTCTCAATGTCGGCTGTTTTTAGTTTGTTCTCATAACTTTCTATCTCTTGTAAAACATCACATATGTTTCGTGGATCATTATCTTCATCACATGTAACAATCATATGATATTCTTTCAGAGGTTGTTCGATAATTGTTAATCTAAACCAGTCCCATCCGTCTTCGGGTTCGTATTCATAATATTTAATATCATCCTTTTCACCAGACATTGTGCACTCATAATGTGAAACGTCCCAAAGGGCAAGATAGTGTTCTTCACGTTCTTTTATCTCATTGAGATCAGTTTCTTCTTCATCATAGTGGAAATCACCATAACGATGAATGAACTGAGTCACTTTGTCATTCTGGTGATTTCTTTTGAATATTTCGCATGCATCATCTAATGATGATGCTATGACGATACAGATCTCTGTTTCATCATAATTACAAATAAATGTATATAATTTCTTATCTTCCATTTTATTTTCCTCTTTCCGTTTTTCCTTTTCCCTCAATCAACAATATCTTCTTGTCGGGAAAATACTTGTTGATTGTATCGTTATAGTTCATGAGCGCATCAGCGCGATCCATGTCAAAAGTCTGTTGAATCAATCGGAATGTCTCAATGACTCCATGACCGGCACTGATAAACAGTCTGCAAACTTGTGTAATATATTCTTTTACGAATAATTCAAGTGTTGGACTATGGATGAATAACATTTGCTCCAATGGTGTACATATAACAATTGATACTGGTAATTCGGTATCATCTTCATGTAATGCTGCCATCACACATACAACCGTTCTTTTTCCAGAATTAACGATATTTATGTGACCACCAAATGTTGCATGTATCGGTGAGAATGATGACCGATATCTCACCGGTTTGAGATGACGTGACAGTTCATCAATCTCCTTGAATACCTGATATAATTCTTCAGGATTTCCGATTATATCATCAATTAAGAATGATTTAGTGATATATTTTATTATCTTCTTTCCCATATTACACCTCTCATATTTTTGATCTTATTTTCCTCTTTTCGTTTTTCTTTCAAGCCATGAATTCTTGGACTTGTTATTATTGAAATTGGGTGTATGTGGTTGGTCGAACAAATCATTCCATATGTGATTCATGTAATTGATTTCGTCATCCGACATGGAAGGATACATTTCTTTTGTTACGTATATCCTATGCCATTTTGATATTTTAAGATCCTCTGTATAATTCATTTTGAAATGACGTAACGTATCTCTCCAAGGATCAATATCCAATATCATCTTGCGGACAACCAAGTCTATATATGGAATAGAGTCGTGTGACAACTCCTCTAATTTCTCATCTTTAATAATCTTTACAGCATACAAAATCAGTGGGAGATTCCACCATATTACATTTGTCAGATTTGGCTTATCGTGATTGCTCATATCCTTAATCACTATCTTTTTCTGTTCATCATAATATCGTTCCAACAATAGCATCTTTAACCAGAACCAACTCTTTCCTCGACTAACTACTGGGAAGATGTAATTCTTTTTCCAATCAAAGATAGTACCTCCTTTGAAACCCTTCAGTTTCTTCTCATCGATAATTGATGATTCGAGGTTTATAAACGGAATGACATTGGATTTTACCATCTCATCTATTGGTGGTGTTGCCAGAATTATCGGTCTACTCAACCCTCTCATGTGTTTAATAGGATATGGTGGTAATCCCAACGATATACGATTCAACATGATATGACGTTCGCAATCATGTTTGATAGATTCGTGAATATACCTTAACATTGAATCAATATCATCATGTATATACATTATTTTTCCTCCTTCAAATATTTTAAGGACTGTATATTGATTGAATCCATTTCTTCTGGTGTAGGATATATTGAAACAGATGTGGATCCTGCAAATATATCGAATCCTCGTTCCCTTATTTCTCGAGGATCTACGAATCCTACGATCGTACCACCTCTGAATTCAACTTTTATGAGTGCTCGATTCATTACCGTACACTCAAAGTCTACCCAATCAGCAGATTCTTTTTCGAACCACTCCGTATTGAATATCTTATACGATGTATCGATTAATTCTTCACCCGGTATAACCGTATGATCTATATGTGTTCCACCGACACATGCATAACCGTCCTCCGTATATGTCCACACATCAAGTGAGAAACCATTGGAATTATTACCCGCAACATTTACACCGGCAACAAACCTCAATCGTTTAATACCGTAATCATCACTAATTACTTCACAAAGTATTACGTCGATATATCTGTCAGGAAATCTTAGTGAATAAGCGTCACCAACCTTCCAGAAATTGGGATTGAAACGCTTTTCCGTAACTTCTTTTATGAAGTCTCTTGAACACAGGCAACTCATGTCAGCGTTCATTCTTGTTGAAAGAAGATTCTGATAGATCATCTCCTTTATTCTTGCAAGCTCTGCAAATACCGCAGTACCGGGGGTTGCATTGGACATCCGTCCATTTATGAGATTAATAACCTCATTTAATCCGTACTTCTCGTTTGCCATTTTAATCAACCTTTCGTTTTTAAATTTGGATGTAAACAATTCATCCATGACATATTAATTATATACATATAAAAGAAAAGAATACGAGCCCTCATGCGAGGGCTCTCATCATCAGAACTCACAACGTTCATTCAATTCTTTTACACGTCGCATGAACTCATTCATTTTGACTTTACCATCATCATTATGTGCAAAACACCATACACCTTGTATGAATTTGATTTTACCGTTGACATACTTATTATGACCAATCCTATACCAGACTAATTTGTGTCTGATGTATGTCTTGCGCTTAGGATTGAGATAATCGATATGTGTTTTACATTTCACTGGATCTGGAAAATACTTAGTATCATCATATATGATATAAGTGTTGTTTGCAAATAGATAAGCTGATCTATGATACAATTCAGGAAATAGCATATGCAACTCGATAGCATACCAACACTGCATTACTTTCTTGAATACTGATATTTTCTTTATTTCATCAGCACTCAATTTTGATTGAAGCATCTCCGCATCTTTTCGATTCTTAGCACCATACCACCATATGTCTTTCAGTAATATAATAGAATTTGAATCTCTATTAACACCAAAGAATCTCATTGGTTTAGTTACACCGAAATCGAAAATGACAGCACCACATATTTCAACCGAATCATTATTTTTCATCTTATTACGATTCGGGATATGTGTAATAATAACACGTATTCGTATGTTCATTGCTTCAGGTAAACGAAAGCAAAAATCCCATGTTGGTATTGTATTTCTGAATATAATATCAGCCGGGATATCTGTAGATACAATACCTAACTTGGATGCTGTGTCACGTGTTGTGTACAACAGATCTTCTACTTTGCTTTGTGATAACAATAGATTGTGTGTCGGAAAAGAATGTATATCTTTTTCAACAGTTTTAGTTTGATAAATCGATATACCTCTTTCTGGGTTGACTGTAACTTTGCTCATTTTTAACCTCCTTGTTGGTCATAATTATTGTCGGTTTGACCTATACATGTGAAATATATACATATAAAATCGTTAAATAAACCCCGGGGTAACATTATTGAATTAAGGAGGTCAAATCATGCCTTTAGATGAATTTTCTCACTACTTTAGTGAGTCTAAGATAAGCAGTAAGCAACGTAAGAAGCTTGACGATTCTCAGTTCGGTATTCCATCATTAAGGAAGTATCCATTAACTGACGAAAAGCATGTTCTTCAAGCAGTGCGTTTCTTCAAGAAAGCACCCGAAGAACATAAACCCGAATTGGCACGAAACATTGTTAAACGTGCTAAAGAACTTAACATGGATTGGGAGAAATGGGATGTATTAAAACCATATCTCGATAAACCTGTTAAGGAAGCATACGCTAAAGAATTACATTCAACTCCCGAAGCTGATAACATATGTGCATATCTGTGTAAGTCGGTTAAATATGATAATGCCTCTCCTAAAACATGGAGACTTAAATCCCCTGATGAAGTTACCGATCATAACAAAGGAAATTGTCATGATACCGCTTGGTATGTGTTCAAGAATCTGGACGCATATGCAAAACATAAAGTCGGTAAAGGAATTCTTTTCTTCATTGAGTATAAAGAAGGAAAGAAGGAAGGTGGTCAAACACATTCCGTTTGCTATGAGAAGATACCCGGCGGCATATGTATCATCGAATGTTCATGGCAAGGTATGACCGGTACATTCCCATATAATGACATTGAAGAATATATCTCTGTCGTTAAAAAGAATTGGGAGTTTACCGGCGACAATGATAAATTGTTTGCGACTGAAATAAAGAATACATCCCGTATACATCCGGGAATGACTCTGAGTGAATATGTATTTGTCGCAATGAAGAACAAAGAAATCATTGCGGAAGCATATGATCCGACTGATGATCACACTTCCGGTACATCCGACTTTGATAACGAAGATGATGACCCTGACGACTGCTACTGTGAATCCGACAACAATCCTTCTGAGACCGAAGCATTTTATAAAAGATGGAAAGAAAAAGAAGGTGTAGCAGCATTAAAGCAGGCTAAGGAAATTGTCAAAAAGATAGCTAAGAAAGTCAAGGAAGATGAAAAACCGCCTTGTGGTAATCAGAATTGCCAACTGTGTACATGGTGTGTTGAAGCACAATTCCGTGATATCGATGCGTTACCACGTCCAGTATATTCACCACGTGATCCCGCTTTGGCTATAAAAGGTGAAACGATCGTAAAAGATCCGAAACGTATATCTATACAAACTGGATATGATGATATGTTGGATTATCTGATGGAGCCTGTTGCTAATGTTGCTCGTTTCTACTGTCATGTCAACTGGAATAATTCCACCGGTGGTCATGAGTTTATCATTCTGAAAATTGGTAAACAGAACTTCTATATCGTCGATGCACAGGCTGGTATAGTTGAACCTTTAAGTGACACAAGTAATTATTTCAATGATATTAATTTTGCCAATTCTTTCATATGCAGACTGGACAACCATGACTTCAACAAAGAACTCTTTGAGAAGTATAACGATCCTAAATCGCTTGTACCATGGGACGGCAGACTTGATATACCATACATGCTTGAGCATGGTATGTTATCTGAAGAAGAAGCCGAACAGTATTGGAAGGAACACCCTGATGAAGCTCCAAAGGATAGACACTTCTTATCGTTTGAAGAATTGTATGAACTTCCTACGGGGATTGGTTTAAGACCGGCTAATGAAAAAGATCTTCCAACGATTCTCGAATGGACTCTCCAAACAATGAATTCTGTGTATCGTACAAAACAGAAGATCATTGATATGATCAATAAAGAGAACAAAGAAAATATCGATACAATAAAAATCATCACAGATGGTAATAAAGATATTGGTATGTATCAAGCATATCCAATTGATGAAGGTGAATGGTGGTATCTTGCCGAGATATATCTCATACCCAATTATCGTGGTAAAGGAATTGGTTCGACGCTCATTAAAAATGACATCGATTCACATGATAAACTTGTTCTCAGAGTTGATCCAGACAACGTGAGAGCTATAAAGTTATATGAATCTCTTGGTTTTGTTGTAACCGAAAAGGAAGAGAATTCATGGATAATGAGACTCGATAAGACTAAGAAAGGTGAGATCTTTGAATCCGGTGCTTTCGCGAAATATGGTAAAGATGTCGATCTTACCGTTGCTCGTGGACCAATTCAGGAATCATTCATAATGGAAGGTTTGTTTGGACCATCCAAACTGAAGATGGAAAGAGTTATAGATGCTGCTATAAAATTACCAAGCGATTACAGACATAATCTGTTTTCATATGTTAGCGGAAAATCGATGGTGACAATGTACGACGGTAAGAAAATAAACAGTGATACAACAGTGATCCATTGGTTAACAACACAAGAAATATATAATGAGATTAATCAAATGAAGATACAAACCAACTTATCTCAAATAAAGATTGCTGCGTTATCTCCTTCCGGTAATCTTATTATATATAATAACGACGATATCATTTATATGAAAAAATCAAATGATAGCTCTAAGGGTTCACCTATTGGAACATGGACCGATATCGTTAATATAATGCTTGCTAAGGAAGAAACTAAAATACGTATAGACGATGAATCAATCGATCAATTTATGAAAAATTATAATATCAATAATGACGCAATTTCGGATTTTATCGCGATATATTCTGATAAAGAGTTTGTTAAGAAATTGAGAGAATTCAATCGTCTTTGTATGAGTGCAGATGCTGTTCATCATTATTCCAGTGATCTCAAGAAATTTAGTAAAAGATTTTTCAGTGATAGTGGAATTGATGATGAAAAGAATGGTCGTGTTGTTTACTTCGAACTTCCTGACAACCTGTATACTGATTCCCAAGGATCTGATGTCGGTATTGCATTTGCCGGAGTTAGTAATCCCGACGAATATTTGAGTATATCTTGTAAAGATGGCAAGGTCTATTATTTATCATGCGGCGATCCAAAGAATCTTGTATCCAATTCGTTTGTTGATTTCTTGAAATCTTTTGAAGATACCTTCTTTACAGAGTATCTGGACAATCGAGTATCGAAACCAATTCAAGAAGGAGCATGGCAAGATATCAAGAATGGTGTTAATCCATATTCAAAGAATCTTGTGTTCCATATATCAGCAGCCGGTCATTATGATGGTCAAGTATTCAAACCACGTGTACCGGAATATCTTGAAAAGTCGGATGAAAATGATACTCATTTCGAAGATACTGATAATCCACGTGTATGTTTCTCACCATCAATCGAAGGTGCATTAAATGCGATTATAGTCAACCTTGGTTCTGTAAATCAGATGAGACAGTTGAAAGATTTGTATGTTTATGTGCCTGAAAAACCATTGAGTGAATATAAACACCGAACAACAAAACAGCTCGTGAAAGAGAAAAAGGTTTTCGATGCAAATCTAACTAAGGAGATATGGATCGAAGAACCTGTTCGTTTGAAGGAATATGGTGTTATCAGGATCGATCAAGTAAACGATTATGCTGTGAAAGATACTGTTCCTAATGCACGTGGTAAATCAGCACAACGTTACACATATTCATTCAGATGGCATTGGGTTATAAAACCTAAAGTTCTTAAGAATAGACCATATGATTATTCTCCAGAAAGCGTATCAAGACTTATTGTCAACGATCTATGGAAATTCAAATATGGTTTAATCAAAGATGGTCGCTTAACAAATAATGCTTCTGAATCGGATTATGACAAATATTGGAAATTGTCATCCCCTGAAACATTTGATGAAGCAGGCGGCGGTAACTGTGCAGACTTTACAGAATGGACAGCTGGATACTTCGATGCATATGGTGTAAAATGTAAGAAATACTTTATGGATTTCGGTAATAATTTCCACACATTTGTTGTCGTTGAATATGACAAGAAACAAAGTGATATCAATAAATCCGACAATAAAGAAAAACGCTATGCTTTGATAGATGGTGCTATTCGATATATATCCAAAAATACCCGTATTAACAAAGATTGTCCATCTCTCAATGCTTGTTTTGATTTCTTACTTGAAGCTATTCAAAAAGTTGATCCAAGTGCAAAACTCAAGGGTGTATACGATTTTACCAATGAGAAAATCGATTATGGTACACCAATGAAGGAGTATATTAATTGGATCAAATCCCACGGTAAAAAAGTTAACACTGATAAACCTATAAAGGAGGAATATACGATGAGTGATTTCGAAAGAGATCCTTCTGTACTGCAGATGATTCTCGAAGCCGAAGCTGAAGAAGCTGAGGAAAAAGAAGAGAAAGATGACAACGATGATGAGAAAGGTGACGCTATCGAAAGTGAAACTGAGATATCAATCGAAGGTGAAGCTGAGATAGGTTCTGACGTGGGAGATGTTCAGAATGAATACAATCCCGAGGAAGTAGAACGTCTTAACAAACTTATCAATTCTGAAATGTCTGCAGTGTCAGAATACTTCAACGCTGCTAAGGAATCAAAAGAACCGAACCTCATGAGACTGTTTTCTGATATCGGTGATGAGGAAAGATTTCATCTTGAGCAGCTTATTTATGCAAAGTCAACAATCACGGGTGAAGAATACGAGCCACAGGACCCAAAGGTTAAGAAGGAATATCAGGAACTCATTGACATGGGCTTGGATGAAGAGACAGCTATGACAACAGCTATCGATAAGGTACAGCTCATGCCTAAGGAAGCAACAGAAGATATGTCAGAAGATGAAGCTGCTGACTTTGAAGAAGGATTCCGTCTTATATCAGCTACATCTCTTCAGACCGCAGTAATGCTTGAAGCTGCTATCGATACATCTGATGTGATGGTACAGCTTTCTGAAAACTCCACGGCATTCCTCGAGCAGATGATCATCATGGAAGAAGTTGATAACCTTAATACACGTCAGGGTCAAAAGGATCTCGGTTCTAAGAATCCTATTGTTATCCTTATCAAAGCATTTGTTGCAATCTATGGTGCAATTATCAATCTTGCACGTAAAGCGAGACTTGCATTCCAGAAGATTCATCTTCGTGATAAGCGTAAATGGGCATGGATCAAGAAGCATGGTATCGGTGCTATATTTGCAAAGGGTGTATCATTCTATTTCTTCTCTGAAAAGAAGAATATGTATGATGTTGGAGAACCCATGAAATACATAAGCTTGATTCATAGTATGAATGCAGCTATCATCAAATCATGTAACATCACAACCATATCACCGAACAAATATGACATTAACGGTTATATCAATAAGCTCGTTAACACAGCTAAGGGTACTAATCGTGAAATACATATTGAACCACTTGCTGCACGTAATACTGAAGATGGTATTCGTTTGCTCCAGGGTGTATCACTTACAAAGACAAAGGTTGTTCTTACACAGGAGAATACTCCTATTCTCGAGGAACAGTTCTTCGGTTACACCACACGTAACTATGCAATGATTGAAAAGGAAGGCGAGAATACAAAGAACATCAAGCTTTCAATCAATGTATACAATCAGATGTCAATACTTCTTGATGCACTTGCAGCATTGGGTGCTGAAACAAAACTTGTTATGGAAGCTCTTCAGAATCAGGAAGGTACACAGGGAACAACATATGACAAGATGCCTGCTGTATGGAAGAATGCTATTCGTGCTATCGGTGTAATGGAAAAGTCCGTTTCCAAGTTCAACGCTGCTGTTGCTGCAGATGTTTCCGAAATGCTTAATGTTAATAACGGCTTGAAGGAAGCTATGGAGACAGCCGATACATCAGGAGATACTTCTGCCGTTACATCACACAAGAATGACGTCGATCAGCAGAAGAAAGCAAACGCCGATGCTTCTAAGAAGGCTGCTGAAGGAAGCGACATCAATACGACATACAGAAAGATGAAATAATATCATATCTCAATATGTATATATTTTATGTGTAATAAGAGGACCGGGCGATAAGCCCGGTCTCTCAATTTTATTTATTCAGGAGGAAAATATCATGGGTAATACGTTTATAGTTGATGACAATGTTTCGGGATTAACTCCCGCACACACATATTCGGATACAACCGAATTCGAAAGCATACTAAATGATATCGCACGCGACCTTATACCGACAGGAACTGGGAAGATATTTCCCGTGGTATGGAAAACGGATTTCGATGATAGTGATACTGGTCTGTCTCCGTTTGCGTACGGTAATGAATCGAGATATTGGTAATGGAGGTAATTATGGTTATACTCAACAAAGAAATCAAAGGTCCCGAAATGAAAACTGGTAGTGGGGAAAAATGTTTCTTTCGATTCAAAATCGGTTTATCGAAGAATGCAAATCCCAATATCTTTATCAATGATCATGGTGATCCGCAATATGTCATGATGCATATTCAGAGAACATTGTATATCTGCATGCAGGATGATGCTGATAACAATGCTGTTGAAGATAAGGTGGATAGTGTGGATGTTCAGTGCTCAATATATACGAGTCCGGAAATCGGAAGGCGTGATACACTTGAAGCATTGTATAGCAATCCTTTCAAATTTTGGGAAGATAACATAGGAAGGAAATAATTATGTCAGTTACAAAAGAAGAACTTGAAAAGTATAATGCAGCATATATGCAAGGACATCCATTGATATCGGATGAGGAATATGATGCATTACAGGAAGCATATGTAAAAGAGCATGGTGAAAGTTCACGTCTGTATACACGGTCTGTTCAAACAGAAACCGTATCCGATCTCGTTGGAACTCTTCCGAAGGTATATGGAGTAACTCAGACTATGAGACCTGATCAGAAATCATATGATGATTGGGTTAAGACAAACAAGCTTGATCCAGATATGAAGATCGTAGTACAACCAAAGTTCGATGGTTGTTCAATAGCATATGATGCCAAAGAACATAGGTACTTCAAACGTGGAGACTATGATAATGGTGAAAGCGAAGAAGTGACAAATATTTTTGAGAAAATGTATTTCTGGGACAAAGAATTTGTTGATAGAGCATGCGAAGGATCTAAGTTTGAAATGATGATGGGTGTGGATATTCATCAGAAATATTTCAAAGAATATGAGACACCTCGTGATGCTGCAGTTGCATATATACGTAAAGCTCAGAAGAATCCATCATTCGATCCATTCGATGCGAATCGCACATTGGTACTGATCCCGTTAAGAGATATGATAAATGGCAAACAGTATATACCATCCTATCTCGGAGATATATCATTGAAGACAACAGTTGGTGATTATGATTCAATTCAAAGATTCATCAACGAATTATTGTCAAATGGCGCTGCGCTGGATCTGGGTCTGGGAGCATGTCAAATGGGTAATCTCGAATACGTTGATACGTATAAATGTGACGGTGTTGTTATCTCCGTATTGGATGAAGATGATTCTATCGTTAAAGAAGTTGCTATCAAGATAATACATGATGTACATGAAGCAACGTTACTCGATATTGAATATCAGTTTGGTAACACTGGTAAGATCACACCTGTTGCAAAGATATCTCCAACGGCATTTGCGGATGGTAAACGTACGGTTACAAGTATAACATTATCAACACTTGATCGTGTAAAGAAGATGAATCTCCGTCATAATGATACGGTTCGGGTTATGTATAACATCGTGCCATATTTTATTGACTCAAAACATGATGGAGACTATCCATTCCATATACCTCATAAGTGTCCGATATGTGGTGCTGATCTTGACATATCACATCTTGAAACAGTTCGTTGTATGAACCCAGAATGTTCGGGTAGAAAGATTGGTGATATCACACGTTACTGTATATCGATGAAAATGTTAGGTATATCGGAAGCAACTATCACAAAGTTATTCGAAGCTGGTAAGGTAACATGTATATCCGATTTGTATACGTTAACAAAGGAAGACATTATGTCGATCGATGGATATCGTGAAAAGTCGGCTGATAATATCATACGTATCATATGGAACGCTGCTCAAGATTGCCCGATATCTCGTTGGCTTGGTGCATTACCTTTCAAGGATATTTCGTCTAAGAAATGGGATGTATTATTGAACGCATTCATTGGTAATGACGAGTTGTTGAAGAGTAATAAAATGCGTAATTATATTGAGAACGAATCGAATGAATTCTTAACGGATATCATGTCGATGTACTTTGTTGGTATAGGTCCGCTTACATTAGCGGCTATCAATGAAGGATGGATGAGAAACATTGATGAGATGCGTAAGATCATTAAGAACATATCGTTCCGTGCAACTACCGTCAGTAGTAACAAGCCGATCACATCATATGTCACATTTACAGGATGTCGTGACACCGAATTGGTGGAATGGTTAAATAAGAAAGGTATTGGTGTAATTGACTTCGGTTCGAAGACACAGTATCTGATTATACCAAACAAAGAATATCAGAATAAAAAGACACAGGTGGCAAAATCTAAAGGTCTTTATATTCTGACAATTGATGAAGTGAAGGATTTCTTTGAGCCATTTTAAGGAGGTAAATATGGATAAAGAACAGATAACTTCATTCAGAGAGGAATACTTCTTCCTCTCAAACTTTTATCCGTGTAAAATAACTTTCAGGGGATTGACATTTGATAATGCCGAAGCTGCATTCCAGGCGGAGAAATCAACTGATCTGGAAGTGAGAA
>WARQ01004656.1_pt1 | contig 25752 bp, 25 predicted proteins | sample 4769161 | NCBI WGS metagenome assembly WARQ01 (sample SAMN08893024, study PRJNA449175) | gut metagenome | isolation source: rumen sample fed with dry roughage | host: buffalo | place: India: Nagpur | collected 2016 | reverse complement strand
CATGCTTGAATTAAGCTGGAAAGTTACCGGCTATGTGCTTCGGGCCCATGGGGCCGTTCAAATGCGCCCATGGGCTCAATTAAACGGCCCCATGGGCCCGAAGTACGAATCCTGTTTGTTTGCGGCTTAAGAGGTATATCTTTGCCGCTTAAGCTCTATAAGGTTGTCTCTTATCTTCCGAAGGACGGTAGCCAATTGTTCCTTGATTGCGGAGCTGTAATTAATCAGCGGCTGCCCAAATCGTCGTACAAAGTCTGCAACAGAGCCTTCCCATTATTCAGTCGGATCTCGTTTCCTGCCTCAGGTTTTATAATCAAAGGCTTCTCGCTTTCGCAATCGTACACAGAAACCCCCGTGGTATCTATAAAACCAAAACCATTGTTGTAGCTATAGAAAGCATAGGCGGGTTGCAGACTGTCTACCATATTATTACTGAAAGTAAACTCCTTATGCGGCAGATCCAGTTGATAAAGCAGGGTTGCAGCTAAATCGGTTTGATTCCCGTAATTGGCTATTACACGCGGCTCCTTTATTGCTCCACCCAACCATAGCATAGGGATGTGATATCTTTTGGGATCGTGCTCTTTAACAGAAGCCGGATATCTGAATCCATGGTCGGATACCAAAACAATCAGCGTATTATTCCAAAGCGGCAGTTTCTTTAATTTATCAATAAAATCACCCAGACAGCTATCCGTAAATGCTACCGAGTTGAGGTAGGGATCCTTTAACCGGTTGTATGGAACCTCGAATGGTTCGTGACTGCTTAAAGTGAGGAATGTGCTGAAGAAGGGCTCCTTGCGGGAGTTGTCGGTCATACTTTGGTAAAGATGGGCGAAGGTGATGTCGTCGTTGGCTCCCCATTTGGAAAGGCGGCTTTTAAGCGGGAAATCCCTGTCGGCCGTCACCTTGCTATACCCCGAGCTAAAGAAATAGCTCTGCATGTTTGTAAAGTTGATATCGCCACCATACAACATATCGGAAGTGTATCCTTTTTTCTGAAGCGATTTGGCAATGGATGGAAGCGTCTGGCTTTTAGCCGGATATTTCATAATTGAGGTGGTAGGCTGTGCCAGATAGCCATTCAGAACAGCAACAATACCCCGGTCTGTACGGAACGAATTGGCATACATGTTGCTGAACAGGATTCCCTCCTTACTTAACCTGTTTATATTGGGTGTAACTCCTGCTTCTCCTCCAAGAACTTCAATCGCATTGGCAGAGAAACTCTCCATCAGGATAAGAATAATGTTGGGGTTTTTGGTAGTGAGTAACTCCGGAATAGAGTCGCTCTGCGGTTGATTGGTTAGCTTTTTGAAAATCTTGCTGCGTTGCGATTCGCTGAAATAGTTGTATTGCGCTGCAAAATCCTGCTGTTTGGACAGCGAAGCCAGAAAGCTGAAGCAGGGATTGATGGCCGAATGGTTGAGGAACTGATTCTTGCTGAAGTATACCATACCCACATTCGCTGTAGAAGTGGTAACACCGCCTCTGATCGGAATAAAGAGAATACCTCCCAGCAGTACCAGCTGAACCGAGTTGCTGAACATCTTTTTTACATATTGTTCAGGCATCAGGGGGAGTACAAATCTTTTGAGTGCCCAGAATATTCCGTAGGTGTATACAACGAAAACCAGGGTTTGCAGTATCAGTGTGCTGGCCGGTGCACTGGCAAGTGCATCCGAAGGTGATTGCAGGTAGAACAACGGGGTGGCGTCCAGCCGGAATCCCCAGTAAGGATACAAGGCAATGTCCACCACAAAGATGAGTGAGATGATACACGCAACGATAAAAAAGTATCCTTTAAGAATAAAAGTAATATATCTGCCGGGTATCCATACCGAAAGAAGTGTGAGTAACAAGGGTATAACTGTAAGGTAGCCGGCTACTGTGGCATCCAGCTGCAGTCCGTGAACCATTACCTGCAGATAATCCGAAATACTTAATCCCCCTCCGGAGGCATGGTTATACAACATAAATACTGGCTTTTGCAAAGCAAAGACCAGTATAAATGTTATGAAGCAGGCAAAAAGAAATAATACTCTCTTTTTCATTGCTATGTTTTTATTGAATTATCTGTACATCCTTTGTTTCATCTCTGCCACAATCGGGTCAGTAATATAATCGTCGTAATCCATTATCTTGTCGATGATACCGTTAGGTGTAAGTTCAATTACACGATTGGCAACCGTCTGAATAAATTCGTGGTCATGACTTGAAAAGAGGATATTTCCTTTGAACGCCTTCAACGTATTGTTAAATGCCTGAATAGATTCCAGGTCAAGGTGGTTTGTAGGAGAATCCAGAATCATGGTGTTGGCGTTCTTAAGCATCATACGTGAGATCATACAACGCATCTTTTCGCCTCCCGAAAGCACGCTTGCTTTTTTAAGCACCTCTTCGCCGGAGAACAGCATCTTACCAAGGAATCCTTTCAGGTATACCTCGTTGGTGTCTTCTGCGAACTGCGAAAGCCACTCGATCAGATTCATATCTGTGTTGAAGTACTGCGTGTTTTCCAGCGGAAGATAGGCAGTCGTAATGGTTTGTCCCCATTCGAAAGAGCCTTCGTAGTCATTGTCTTCGTCGTTTATGATGTTGAACAATGCCGTCATGGCACGCGGGTCGCGGCTGATAAATACTATCTTATCATCTTTTTCCACATTGAAGTTCACGTCCTTGAACAGTACAGTTCCTTCGATGGATTTAGATAATCCCTTTACCTCGAGGATACGGTTGCCCGGTTCGCGCGAAGGGGTGAAGATAATACCCGGATAACGACGTGAGGAAGCCTGGATCTCTTCGATATTCAGCTTCTCGATCATCTTCTTACGGCTGGTTGTCTGCTTTGACTTAGCCACATTGGCACTGAAGCGGCGGATAAACTCTTCGAGTTCCTTTTTCTTTTCTTCGGCCTTCTTGTTCTGTTGCTGTTGCTGACGGAGAGCAAGCTGACTGGATTCGTACCAGAAGCTGTAGTTGCCGGCAAACTGTTTTACTTTACCAAAGTCGATGTCCACCGTATGGGTACAAACCGAGTCAAGGAAGTGACGGTCGTGCGATACCACCAGCACCGTGTTTTCAAAGTCGGCAAGGTAATGCTCAAGCCAGCTTACTGTTTCAAGGTCGAGGTCGTTGGTAGGCTCATCCAGCAAGAGGTTGTCCGGTTTACCAAACAGGGCTCTAGCAAGTAATACACGCACCTTCTGCTTACCGCTCAGGTCTCTCATCATGCTGTAATGTATGTCTTCGCTGATGCCCAGTCCGCTTAATAAATTGGCTGCGTCGCTTTCTGCATTCCAGCCTTCCATTTCGGCAAACTTTTCTTCAAGTTCGGAAACACGTATCCCGTCGGCATCCGAAAAATCGGGCTTTTCGTATAACGCATTCTTTTCCTTAATGATATCCCAAAGCACCGTGTGCCCCATGATAACCGTATCCAGTACTGTAAATTCGTCGAAGGCGAAGTGATCCTGACTCAACACGGAGAGGCGTTCGCCCGGACCTAATGAGATGGATCCCCGCGTGGGGTCAAGCTGACCGCTTATAATGCGGAGAAGCGTAGATTTTCCGGCACCGTTGGCACCAATGATGCCGTAGCAGTTACCCGGTGTGAACTTTAAATTGACGTCTTGAAACAACGCACGTTTTCCGAATTGAAGATCCAGATTGTTAACCGTAATCATATCTTTGTATACCTATTAATTTGCAATTGAGACCGCAAAGGTAGTAAAAATTAGAAGCATGGACAAAAAATAGATTGCCGAACAAAAGATATGCAGCATTTATACTTGTGTTTTCGTCTTATTTGTATAAAGAGAAAAAATGATTACAACCGAGAGGAAAAGTTTTTACGTTAAATAGTATGTAATTTCTGTTTTGTATTATAATACTGATTATATTTGTATTTTAATGTAGTACATACTTTTATGAGGACTTTAAATTAAACCTTGACCGGGTAAAAGTAGTCTAAATTGTAATAATAAAAATGTTGAGGAGGATAAATTATGAAACCCATTAAACTGACATCTTTGCTTCTTATGCTTCTGGTAGCTTCAACGGCTTTCGGACAGGAAGTTTTTTATGATGATGTATACTTCTCCGGGAAAAAGGAAAAAAAAGAACAAAAGGAGGAGAAAAAGGTTATTGAACCCCAAAAACAAACTCAGCGTACTGCAACTGCAGCTCAAATGAACGCATCAACCAATGCAAAAGCAGCATCTTCTCTTTCTAATGACGAGATTGATGCCTACAACCGTCGTTATTCTAATGGAAGCGAAGAATATGCCAATGCAGAAGAGGGTGCTTATGCAGCTGAAGATTCGGTTAAAGTCAATGAACGTCGTTCGGATACAGAATATTCTGAAAGAATTATCCGTTATCATTCACCCAGCAAGGTAACAATTGCCGGTGCTGATAATGTAAATATTTTCCTTAGCGACGGATATTACGGCTACGATTACGAAACAGAATACGCCGACGGAGGTTCAAGTGTGAACTTTAATATTAATATCGGCAATTCCTGGGGATGGAGATCTCCCTGGTATAGCAGTTGGTATAGTTGGTATTCACCCTGGTATTCGCCTTGGTACGATCCATGGTATGGACCTTCCTGGGGTTGGGGCGGATTCTACAGCCCGTGGTATTATAGCTCATGGTATGGCCCGTCATGGGGTTGGGGTGGTTATTACGGAGGTTATTATGGAGGCTACTACGGACACCACCATTATTGGGGAGGAAGTTACGGACATGCCTACTATTCATCTCCTTACCAGCACATGCCAAATGGCCGTTCGGCTATTGGACGCAACGTAAATGGTCGCTCAAGCAGATCTTCCGTAGGTGGAACCGATATGAGCCTGCGCAGTTCAAACCGTAGCACAAGTGTGATGCGTAGTTCAAGAAGCGGAGCTTCGTCTGTTCGCAGTTCGTCTATCATCGATCGTTCGGATGTGGTTGGCAGCAGCCGCTCAAGCCGTTCATCTTCCGTACGTTCTTCCGAAGGAACATCAACCCGCAGCAGTGTTAACTCGGGTGGCTCGGTTATCCGTCGTTCGGAAGCCCCGTCAACACGTACCCGGACTATACGCAGCGAGTCTTCAGACTATAGCTCAAGCAGACAGCAGTATACTCCGTCCAGAAGCAGCAGTTCGCGGTCATCTTATTCCGGTCAGCCGGCAACCCGTAGCAGCCAGAGTTATTCTTCTCCATCCGGCAGCAGCTCTCGCAGCAGCAGTTCATACAGCTCGCCTTCAAGCAGCAGTAGCAGCCGTTCAAGTGGAGTAAGTAGTGGCGGCGGAAGCAGTAGCAGCAGTAGTGGAGGTAGCAGCCGTTCAAGTGGCGGCGGTGGCAGACGCTAATATTGCAACCTGTATTTGAAGAGAGTATATTCAAGAAAATTGTTGATATAAAACTTTACGTGATGAAAAAAATAGTTTGCTTAGTTGCATCTGTATTGTTCCTTTCTGGAGCATCTGCATTTGCGCAGGGAGAGATGGATGCCTATAAATATTCTCTGGGAGATCTTAATGGAACCGCCCGTTACCTGGGTATGGGCGGTGCATTCGGTGCTTTGGGTGGGGATGCCTCTGCCATGAGCTCCAACCCGGCTGGTCTGGGTATATATCGTAGTTCGGAAGTTGTGGGAACACTTAGCCTCTCTTCGATTGATACAAAATCGGATTGGAAAGGCAATGTTTCTAAAGACGATAAGTCGAAACTTAGCTTTGATAATTTTTCGTATGTAGGTTATTTCCCTACGGCCAACGAATCAGGGATCATGAGCTGGAACATCGGACTTTCATACAATCGTTTGAAAAATTTCAACCGTAATTACCGGTTGTCCGGCTCACAGGCTTATTCTTTGGCCGATTATGCAGCCGATATTTCATACGGGATTCCTGAAAATGACCTTATTTACGTAAAAGATTCGTACGATCCTTATAATAATCCTAATAATCCGTGGATGTCTGTATTAGGATATGAAGGTGGTTATTTCGGATCTTTTCCTACTGACCGGAGTAATTATCACTCGGGTTTTGGAACAATGGATGCAACAGGTACAATATGGTATGCAGACAGTCCCCAGAACACGACTTTGAATGTGTCTGAAAAGGGAGCTGTAGATCAGTATAACTTTGCATTTGCAACTAATATTTCCAACAGTGTCTTTTTAGGTGCTACCTTAGCTGTTACGGACATTAATTATAGTATATCTTCTATATACGACGAGCGTTTTGAGGGAGGCGATTATCTTTATCTGGATAATGGTTTGACTACAGAAGGTACCGGATATTCTTTTAATCTGGGTGCCATTGTAAGACCGGTCGACTTCCTTCGTATGGGGGTTGCCTATAATTCGCCAACGTGGTATAAGATGACCGACTATTTCCATGCAGAAGCCGGAACGGACATTGCTCAGTATAATCCTTCCAAAATGGATGCTTCAACACCCGATAAGGTTTATACCGACTATAAACTTCGTACTCCCGACAAATGGATTTTTAGTGCGGCTGCTGTAATTGGTCAGTACGGACTGTTAAGCGTGGATTATGAGTTGACAAACTTTAAAGGAATGCGTTTGAAGGATGTGAATGACAGAGAGATGGACGCCAACAATTTTATTAAGGAAGATTTTGGTACCAGCGGTCTTTTAAAGGTGGGTGGCGAATTTAAAGTAACTCCTCAGTTTGCTGTTAGAGCAGGTGCCGGATGGCAATCCAGCCCGGTTAAGACTGCCCTGAAGAACGGAGATGTAGAGGTTATTACTGCAGGTACGCTTCCTCACTATACAGTGGATAAGGGATCTGATTATATTACAGTTGGTTTGGGTTATCGTTTTACTCCAAACTTCTATGCAGACCTGGCCTGTGTTTATAAGACATATAAGGAAGATGCATTTACTTTCTCAAGAACATTCCTGGATAATGGAGATATAATGGTAGATTCAGATGCAATTTCTCTTAAAACAAATACAACACGCGTAGCTCTTACACTAGGATATAAGTTCTGATAAAAAGGGTTTCGTTGTCTAATGTCCCCTATTCGTACAAGAAAGGTACGGGTAGGGGACAATTCTTTTTTTTTACATAATAAATGTTTGTGAGTCTTAAGTAATCTTAGTTTATTTGTACTAAATAATATTGTTAAACTTTAAACCCCTACTGCCTATTGCATATCATTACTCCATAAAATTAAAAACATATAAGTAATGAACAGATTTGAATCGATGACCGACGAAATGTTGGTTATGATGTATGCACAAGGCACTAATGCTGCATTCGATACACTATTGAACCGCTACAAAAGCAGTATTCATTCGTATATTTATTTTATCGTACGTAATCGTGAACTTGCAGAGGATATCTTTCAGGAAACCTTTGTGAAGGTTATCATAACGATCAAACAGGGACGATATACCGATAACGGAAAGTTCAAAGCATGGATCACCCGCATTGCGCATAATCTGATTATAGACTATTTCCGTCAGGAGCGGGCAGAGAATACCATATCCAATGATGATGTTGAGGTAGATTTGTTTAATAACAGCAAACTTTGCGACTGCACTATCGAAGATAAGATGATCCGGACACAGGTTTTGTCGGATGTGAAAAAGCTTATTAAACATTTGCCGGATAACCAACGTGAAGTTTTGGAAATGCGCTATTATCAGGATTTAAGTTTTAAAGAAATTGCAGATCTTACCGGAGTAAGCATCAATACGGCTTTGGGACGTATGCGCTACGCAATTTTGAATATGCGCAAATTAGCCGAAGATCATAATATGGAGCTTTCGTTGGTGTAAAAAATATTAAAAAGTGTATTTCATGCAATATGTGTAAAGGCATGTCGTTATTAGTGTGAATATATTAATAATGATGCCTATGAAAATTATTTCTACACAAAGCAATCAGGAATTCACAACGATCCGTATACCGGAACTTACAACCGAGGTTGTTTCAGAGCCTTCTGTCGATACGTTGACTTTATTATGCCAGTTGGCGCGTATAATGTTTGTGGCTCCGGTGAAGACAGCAGACAAATGTGTTGTTTTTATGAATTAAATTCCTTTTTGTCTATCTTTGCAAAAAACAAAAGGAATTTATGAATCATAAAATTGCACCATCTTTACTTTCTGCCGATTTTTTGAATCTGCAGCGTGATGTGGAGATGATAAATAACAGCGACGCCGATTGGTTGCACCTGGATATTATGGACGGTGTATTCGTTCCTAATATCTCTTTTGGTTTTCCTGTATTAAATGCTCTGAAGGATGTTTGTAAAAAACCGATGGATGTGCATTTAATGATTGTCGAACCACAGAAGTTTATTAACGAGGTGGCAGCTACAGGTGCATATATGATGAATGTACATTACGAGGCCTGTACACATCTTCACCGAACCATTACTGCTATCAGGGAGGCCGGAATGAAAGCCGGAGTTACTCTTAATCCCCATACACCTGTATCCTTACTTGAAGATATTATTCAGGAGCTGGATATGGTATTGCTTATGTCTGTTAATCCCGGTTATGGAGGACAGCGCTTTATTGAGCATTCGGTAGAAAAGGTGAAAGAGCTAAAAAAACTGGTTGACCGTAAAGGGTTGTCAACTTTGATTGAAGTGGACGGTGGTGTGAATGCCGAAACCGGAAAACGTCTGGTTGATGCGGGTGCTGATGTGTTGGTAGCAGGTAATTATGTTTTTAAATCGCCCGATCCGGTCGAAACTATCCGGCAACTCAAGGCAATATAAATAGCAATGATAAATGAAATCAGAAAGCGGCCTTTTACGAGGCCGCTTTTTTTATTGTTAACCGGAATCTTACTTCAAATCTATCTTCCATCCTCCATCTTTACCTGGACGTTGCTGATTGTGGGAGTGGGTGGTTTGCTGGTCGCCATGCACCCCAAAATCAAACCTTTATACAAATATAAATGGGTGTGGGGAGCTGCTTTCTCTTCTCTGTTGCTTTTCCTTGCCATGCAAAACATGAAGTTTCATGAAGATAGGCTAAGATGGAATTTCCCGGAAGAAAAAAGAATGCAGGTGTGGGCTCAGCTTGAGGATTCTCCGGGCGAGAAGAATAAATCCATCCTGTGCGAGATGAAGTTACTCTCCACTCCATCCGCTCAAAAGCGAATTTTAGACCGGCGTGTTCAGGTTTATTTTCCGAAAGACTCTCTTATTTTTTCTCTTTTACCAGGCGAAAAGCTTCTTTTAAATATGCAGTTTACTCCTGTTGGTCAGCGAAACGAGCCACAGGGGTATTTGCATTACCTTCGTTCTAACAGAATTGTGGCCACCGGTTACTGTGCCGATTATACGATTATTGATGATCCGGAAGAGAGCTCGTTATCTTTAAAACACAAAGCATTGCGTTTTCGGCAGCGTTTGGCCGACCAGATCAATCGGTTGTCGCTTCCTCAAACGGAAAAATCAACGTTGGCAGCACTGACCTTTGGTCACCGTGCTACCCTGGATAAAGAGATTCTGAAGGATTTTTCTACGACGGGAGTAATGCATATTATCTCGGTAAGCGGTTTCCATGTAGCTATTTTCTGTACATTTATCTCTTTTATGCTGTCAGCCTTTCCCAATACGGTCGGATTTCGTCTGATTCGGTTTCTGTTCACCATAACGTTCCTTTGGGGATTTGTATATGTGTCGGGCTTGTCGGCACCGGCAGTGAGAGCCGGACTTATGCTCACGTTCTTTCTTGTTGGCCGATTAATTTCCAGGCGTGCCGATAGTTACAATATATTGGCTGCTTCAGCTTTTCTTATGCTTGTGTACAATCCCTGGTTTCTATTTGATGCCGGATTTCAGTTAAGTTATATTGCGGTTTTCTTTATTTTGTATTTGCAGCCCAGGTTAAACAGTCTGCTCACTATTCGAAATCCCTTGCTTGCGGCTCCAAGAGACTGGACATCCGTTACATTGGCTGCTCAGGCTGGTACAACTCCGCTGTGTTTATATGTATTTGGTAAGTTTTCATTGGTGTTTTTATTTACCAATCTTCCCCTTGCCGCTTTATCCACATTGTTGATCCCATTAACTGTGGCATGGTCGTTGGTTTCTGTTGGCTTGGGATATCCTGTATGGGGACAGGAAATCATCGAGCTTTTATGTAGCTGGATGCTTTGGATTGTAACGTCTTTTGGCAGAATACACGGTGCATCTGTGAGTTTTTCAATTGGTTTTTGGGAGATGCTGGTCAGCTACGGCAGTATCGGGTTTTTCCTTTATTACCTGAAACGCCGTACGCCATACGCTCTGTTGTTGGCACTTGGCTGTTTACTAATTGTATTTGGATTAATGCTAAAAGCCCGATTCGTATACGCTGGTCCATAAAAAAGTAGTACCTTTGCCCTAGTAAAAACAAAACTCTATGATTACAAAAATCATTCACGAAGACAAGATACAGAAAGCTCATAAATATATAGAAAAAGGAGAGAGCTTTGTAATAGTAACCCATGTTTCACCAGACGGAGATGCGATAGGATCTGCTCTTGGATTGTTCCATTTCCTTAATGCCTATGGGAAAGAGAATGTTTCGGTGATTGTTCCCAATGATTATCCCAATTTTTTGAAGTGGATGCCGGGAACCAAAGATGTAACAATTTACGAGAAGTATCCCGAATTTTCTGAACAGTTGATCAGTGATGCGGATGTGATTTTTTGTCTCGACTTTAACGATCCCAAACGAATTGAGAAACTGGCAGACCCGGTATTGAAGTCGGAAGCCCGTAAGGTGTTGATCGACCATCACCTGCATCCGGTTGAGTTTTGTAACGTAACGATGTCTTACCCCAACATTTCATCAACCAGCGAAATGGTATTCAGGTTTATCTGCCGCATGGGCTTGTTCGACCTGATTGATAAAAACGCAGCCGAATGTATCTATACAGGGATGATGACCGATACCGGAGCATTTACCTATAATTCCAATCACCCTGAAATATATACCATAATCGGTGAACTGATAAAATTAGGCATAGATAAGGATTTGATCTATCGGCGTATTAATCAGGTTTATTCCGAAGGACGTTTACGTTTGATGGGCTATGTGCTGTATGAGAAAATGAAAGTGCACCATGATATGCAGGCCGCAATGATTGCCTTGTCGGTGGACGAGCTAAACCGATTTAACTACCAGACTGGCGACACAGAGGGATTTGTAAACTTACCCCTCAGTATCGAAGGTGTATCTTTTTCAGTCTTTATCCGCGAAGATTCCGACTACATTAAAATATCTCTTCGCTCGGTGGGCGATTTCCCCTGCAACGAATTCGCTGCCAAATATTTTAATGGAGGAGGGCACAAGAATGCTTCCGGTGGCGAGTTTTATGGTACTTTGGAAGATGCAATAAAAAGGTTTGAACAAGGTTTAACGGAATTTAATCCTAATAATACCGAAGATTTTATCAAACATAAGTAAGATGTTACGGTGATTATTTATCTTTGTCGTTCAATGTTAATATAAACGGGCAATCAGTCCTAACGAATTTAAATTAGAGATGAAAAAAAGTTTTAATATTCTGTTGATTCTATGTGCGGTACTGGCAGTTGTATCGTGTGGCGATAAAACCAAATCGTATACCGATATGCTGAATGCTCAGGAGAAAGCTATCGAGGCATTGATCCGCGACAGTGGAATTGTTGTATTGAAAAACTATCCTGAGAATGGCGTATTTAAGGATAAAGAATTTGTTTTGTTACCCAACGATGTTTATATGCATGTAATTGATTCCGGTAACGGAACCCGGGCCGTGCTTAGTCAAACAACTGTGCTGACAAGATTTAAAGGCCTTTTGCTGGATACTGATACCGTTATACCCTTCGAGAACTTCAGCAGCTGGAAATTTCCTGTAGAATTTAAGTATGGAAATTACAGTACACAAGTAGATAATAATGCATTTAACGCTTTCCTGAGCGAAGGTTTGGGAACTCCGCTGCAATATGTGGGCGACCGTGCCAGAGTGAAACTTATCGTACCTTTCCAGGTGGGAAGTACAATCGGTACCTATTCACAGCAGAGCGCCGGTACTCCTGTCTATTATGATTTAGTGACCTATCAATTTGATTAAATATAACTTATGACACTGATTAAATCTATTTCAGGTATTCGGGGAACCATTGGAGGCAAGCCCGAAGATGGATTAAGCCCGCTGGCAATTGTTAAGTTTGTTGCGGCATACGCTACCTTTATTAGAAAAAGCACAAAATTGAACACCAACAAAATTGTGGTTGGTAGAGACGCCCGTATTTCCGGCCCGATGGTAAAACAGATTGTTTTAGGAACGCTTACCGGAATGGGATTTGATGTGGTAGACATTGATCTGGCAACTACCCCCACAACCGAGATGGCTGTTACAATGGAAAAAGCCTGCGGAGGAATCATCCTTACCGCCAGTCATAATCCAAAGCAATGGAATGCCCTCAAGTTGTTGAACGAAAGAGGTGAATTCCTGAATGCTGCCGAAGGGAATGAAGTATTGGAAATAGCTGCTTCAGAAGATTTTACCTTTGCCGATGTAGACTCGTTGGGAAAGGTTACTGTAGATACAACCTATAAACAGAAACACATCGAAAGTGTGTTGAATCTCGACCTGGTGGATGTGGAAGCGATTAAGGCTGCCAATTTCAGAGTGGCTATCGACTGTGTAAACTCAGTAGGAGGGGTTGTTTTACCCGACCTGCTTTATGCACTTGGCGTAAAGGAGATATTCAAATTACATTGTGCGCCCCATGGAAACTTTGCACACAATCCGGAGCCGCTGCCACAGCATCTTACTGAAATATCAGAGTTGATGAAACATGCAAAGGCAGATGTTGGCTTTGTTGTTGATCCGGATGTGGACCGTCTGGCCCTGGTATGTGAAAACGGAGAAATGTTTGGTGAAGAATATACGCTGGTTGCTATCAGCGACTATGTACTGAGTCACACTCCCGGTAATACGGTAAGTAACCTTAGTTCAAGCCGTGCCTTGCGTGATGTAACCGAAGCACATGGATGTACCTATCAGGCAGCAGCTGTAGGAGAAGTAAATGTGGTAGCCAAAATGAAAGAAACCAATGCCGTTATCGGTGGAGAAGGCAACGGAGGTGTTATCTATCCTGCCAGCCATTACGGACGCGATGCTTTGGTAGGTATCGCTCTTTTCCTGAGTCATCTGGCAAAGAAAAAAATGAAAGCAAGCGAGCTTCGCGCCAGCTATCCTCCTTATTTCATCTCAAAACAGAAAGTTGAGCTTACCCCCGAAATTGATGTGGATGCCATTCTAGAAAAGGTAAAGGAAAAGTTTGCAGGTAACGATATTACCGATATCGACGGTGTAAAGATAGACTTCCCGGACAAGTGGGTGCACCTTCGCAAAAGTAATACGGAACCGATTATCCGTATCTATTCGGAAGCCCATACAATGGAGGAAGCCGACGAATTAGGAGGCCAGTTAATTAGTATCATTCACGAAATGTGTAAATAACAATCCAAAATACAAATCAAAAAGGAGAGTCCTAAAGGCTCTCCTTTTTTTGATTTACAAAAATTACTTAGTGTTATAAGTCTGGTAACACCCTATCCAATTCTCCTTCAAAGTTTGGCGTAAAGATTCCTTTACCCATACCAGCCTTAACTTCGGCCAGCGTCCAGAAGCGTCCTTCTTCAATCTCGTCTTTGTTAGGCAAGATAACTCCATTGTAAGTAGTTTTGTAGGTATGAACCAGTTCACGCTCAATTTCCGATTCAAACTCATAGCAAGTTACAAGCTGGGGAGTAAAACCAATAATTCCAAGTTCCTCCATAGCCTCCCTTCTAAGAGCGTCTTCTACTGTTTCACCCCAATCTACATGACCACCTACAGCTGTATCCCATTTACCCGGCTGTATATCTTTGGATTCGGAGCGTTTTTGAAGGAACAGATCACCAGCATCATTAAAAACATGCAGGTGGATAACCGGATGCAGCAACTTACTTCCGCTATGACACTCTTTACGCGTTGCTTTTCCTATAACGGAACCATCGGAGTCGACCAACGGAAACCACTCTTCTTTTTGCATAGCTAATTATTATATGTATACTATACTTCCCTTACCTTCATTAGCAAGGAAACACTCATTGATAAAATGCAAAGATAATGAACTTTATCTTTTACGATAGAATGATAAATGTTATAGAAGATGTAAGAAAATAAATTAGAAATCTACAATACCCCGCAACTATTTTACAAAGTAAGCCGTTTTAAATGTAAGTGTTTGATTTGCCGGCAAAAGCCTGTAATAGCTCAGCACGTTTTAAAGACCCTTATTAATGTTTAACTTTTAAATTTAGTAAAATGACTAAAGTAACTGCCTATTTGCTATTTAATGGAAACTGTGAAACAGCTTTCAATTTTTATAAAGACGTTTTTGGAGGCGAATTGCATATTATGCGATATAAGGATATGCCTCAATCGGATCAACCGGTTCCGGATTCGGAAAAGGAAAAAGTGTTACACCTCAATCTTGATGTGAAAGGCGAGATGCTGCTGATGGGCTCCGATTGCTCCGAAGCATTTAGTCCTCCGGTAAAGTTTGGAGATAACATTGCCCTTACCATTAGTCCCGACAGCGAAGAGGAGGCTCGCCGGATTTTTAACGAGTTATCCGAAGGAGGAACAATCCAGATGCCGTTCGAAATAGCTTTTTGGGGATCATGGTATGGTATGTTTACCGATAAGTTTGGAATTAGCTGGATGGTAAACTATGATATTCCTAAATAAGTGATTGGGAGTAGAAGGTGAGATTAGATAAATAATCGCACATTGAAATATATGAGATCAGAATTGGGTCATATCCATATCCTGATCTCATCTTTTAGTAAATAAACATATCGATGATGCTAATGAAGACAAGATATCACTTGCGTTTGCATAAAGATAGTTTCAGATTGAAAGAAGAAAATAAGATCGGATATATTAATTCATACTAATTTCCCGTTATTTAATTGGTCAGCTTAATTAAAATTGTATTTTTGTCCAAACTAAAATAAATGCAAGGTAAATATCTATATATGCCATGGATATTATGTGGTCTGGTCGCAGTGGTGCTTCTGGTACTGCAGGGAATACTGCTGGTAAAGAGCTATGAAATTCTTTTTGAGCATTTCTCCCACGACATGATACTCCTTTATATCTCATCGTTGGTAACATTCATGCTTTTTATTATGGGAGCTTTTATTCTTGTTTATTCTTTTAACCACCAGCGGAAGATAAACCAGATTAAAATAGATTTTTATACCAAAGTATCATCTACCTTGCATACTATATCTCAGTCGGCCGCCAATGCCAACAACCCCAAGCAAGTATTCTCCGAACTCAGAAAAGGCGAAAACCGGATTCAGGCCATGTTGTTTATCGAAAAAGAACAAGAGGGGTTCTACGTACGGAATGTTTCTGAATTTAATATTATTGAGGCTCTACAAGAATTAAAAAACACCTGCATCAACGAAAGTACGATGCCTCTTACCATCCGTATTACCGACAGAATGGATTCTCCCCTGATAAAAGCCGATAAAGAGCATCTGATACGTGCTATATATATCATTGTTGATCAGCTGGTAGCTCTCTCGCCGGGTAATACATACATTCAATTGATAACAGAAAAAAAGAATCAGGTATTTTCCCTTACAGTGGAGGGCGACGGCGTTCTTCATATCAAGCAAGATAGCAGAGCTAACCCCCGGGTAAAAGCTGATAGTCAGGACCCTGAAAAGAAAAATGAGGAACAAGAAGAGGAGATTGACTATGTAAACTTAGTTGTTAAAGCACAAAATGGCTGGATAGAGTCGGGGAATCATTTCGGTCAAGGCAATGAAATAAGTATCCACTTGCCACAGTCTTCCTAATTATAAGCTGCGAATACCTTCCTTTATTTTGCAGAACTAAACTGCAGCATAAAGGAAGGAATCAAATATCAGCTGGCAGGACAATCCTTTTTGAGTAAATCAATCCATTTGTCAATTCTGCCGTTGGTGAGGGTACTTTCATTTGTTTCATCCAGAACCAGACCTACAAACTTCCCGTCCACAACCGATTCGGAATCTTCAAACTCATACTCTTCCGGATCGCTCCATCCATAAAATGTAACGCCGCTGCCCTGTAATTCGCGATAGAGTATACCCATACCACTGCAGAAAGAGTCGCTGAACGATCCCGAATCCCCCAATCCGAATAAAGCCACAGCCTTACCCGAAAGATCCAGTTTTTTTACTTTACCGATGGCATTATCCCAATCATCCTGCAGATCGCCGCTACCCCAGGTGGAAGTACCCAATATCAACAAATCGTATTGAGTCAACACATTCAGATCCACTGATGAGATATCATATACATGCTCGCTGCCCAAACCGAGTTTCTCAGCAATACGTTCGGCAATTTCGCCGGTTGTTCCTGTTCCGGAACCATAAAATATACCTATTTTTTTCATACGGAGTTAATTTAAAAATGTAAACATGTAAGCTTTGCAAGACTACAATCTTGTTATTTCACAAAGATAGCAGACAAGCAAAGACTATAAAATCCCTATTTATAGGTATACTTTAGTTGTAAAATCATTATATGTAGGTATGAGCTGCGGGCAAGTTAGAGCGACAACCTGTCCTTTAGCAACTTATAACCGGCACTGCTGGCACGCAGGCATTTACCGTTTTTCAGCAAAACATGGTAGCTCTCTTTTCCATATAATTCGACCCTGAGAATCTGTTCCACATTGATAATGTACGATCTGTGGATGCGAACAAACCGATGAGGAGGTAAACACATCTCGAAATACTTCATCGTCTGCTCTTTAAGGTATTGCCCGCTTGCGGAGAAAAGCATCACATAATCACCTTCCGCCTGCAGGTATAAAAGCTCGTCCAATCGTACGATATGAATTCTTGTTCCGGATTTAACCGCAATATGATCTGTAATTTCGTGCTTCTGCAGAGATTCCTTCGGTTCTTCATTATCAGGTAATCCAGACGGTTCTGTAGTTGTCTGACAATTTACTTCAATGGAATCATTTACATCCTTTAATTTGCATAACCGGTACCACTGCAACAAGATAACCCAACATAAAATGCCCAGAAGAACCCTGATGGGTAGGGTTCGAATGAAGTAATGGTCTATTTGTCCGTCGGCATAATCAAAGAAATAGAGACTGGCAAAAGAGAGAGACAGCCAAAGTCCCAGTGTTAAAAAAGCAACCAGCGCTTCAAGCAAAGGAGCCCTTGTTACATCAACCATGTACCATAGCAGATATCCCAGACAGGCAAAAAGAAAAACAGAAAACAAACTGTCGGCCGTAATCACATTGAATGGCATATCTACGTATAGATACAACAAGATCCATTGATTGGTTACGGCCAACAAAGTAAGCAGACTGATCGATACTTTTTCTTTCTTTGAAGCAAGAAATGGATGCATGGTACGAGCGTCTAATTATTTAATCTCTAAACTTCCAAACGTAACCGTACCCTTTATAACCAATGTCCGATCCGAATTAGCACTTCCGTGGTCCATCCGTTTATCATCCGAAGAACCCAGAAAAGGATGTGCTTCGTTCCGTATATTCCACTCACCCGGAATATATAATTCGATGCTTCCAAAGTAACAATTCACATCCAGCACCGTGGTGCCCAAAGGAAGAGATGTCTTTCTGAAATCAATACGGGTGGCTCCAAAACCATTTTCAACGTATCCACCGTTAAAAACAGGATCCAGTACAATCCGTTTTACATCGCCAAAGGTGTTCCGTGAATCCACATAACCGCCGGAATTTTCGTTGACTGTTGTGAATTTGTTCCTGTGGTAATATTCGGAATCCTTGCTGCCTCTTTTAATAAGTATGCCAACCCCTATAATCACAAATATTATCGGCCAGAAGGTGAACATGAAGCCGGATGAAAGCATTCCTATTTTTTCTGCCCAGAAGGCCGTTCCAAGAAAAAGGACTACCAATCCGCCGGGATAATTTTTATTGGCTAATAAAAATATTCCGATTACAACCATCAGCGTTTGCCACGAAATAAACATTCCGAACAGCGTATTATCAATCATATTCAGATTTCTGAAAAGAAAAAGAATACCACCTATTATAAATAAAACGGGTAGGAGAACAGATTTGGGCATTCCGGGTTTGGGCTGTTCCGAGCGCTCGGAATCTTTGCGGTCTTGAGGAGGATTAATAATTTCCATATTTTTTAGTATTAAAATGAATATACCACAAAACTATATGGTATCTTTTGCTATATCAATAGTAAATAGGTAATTAGCTGCAAAAAAGCGATGAATAGCCGAAAAAAGCCGACAAACAAAGCTCAATTGCAAAGATAATAAAATACCCGAAGGTATATTATGAAGCTGCTACTAATCCATACCGATCTAATATAAATCAGTCAAGGCTCTTGCATAAAGGCTAAATTCAATTAATTTTATAACCAAAACCGGAGCAGACTTCCGGATATCATATTATTAATATAAGAGTACAAATGAAAAAAGTAATCATAATAGGGGCTACATCGGGTATTGGATACGAACTTGCCAAAGGATATGTAAAGAAGGGTTGGCGGGTAGGTGTGGCCGGGCGACGTATTGAAACGTTGGAGATCTTCAAATCTTCGGCCCCCGACCAGATAGAGATTGAACAGATAGATGTTACGGAAACAGATTCTCCGCAACAACTGCAGAAGCTTATTGATAAAGTGGGAGGGATGGATCTGTTTATCCTGAGCGCGGGGGTAGGGAACCAGAACCGGAAATTGAATCCGGATATTGAGCTTGCCACGGCCCAGACCAATGTGGTTGGCTTTATACGCATGGTAACTTTTGCTTATCAGTATTTTAAAGAACAGCGCAAAGGGCATCTGGCAGTTATCAGTTCCATTGCCGGCACCAAAGGATTGGGGGTGGCTCCTGCCTATTCGGCCACTAAAGGATTTCAGAATCTGTATATAGATGCACTTGCTCAACTTGCACACATGGAAAAGCAGCCAGTCGTCTTTACGGATATCCGCCCCGGATTTGTTGAAACGGCCTTACTTAAAACGGGCACCTATCCCATGTTGATGAAACCGGACCGTGTAGCCCGCAAGATCATGAAATCGATTAAACGTAAAGAACGTGTGGTTGTAATTGATAAACGTTATGCGATAATTGTCTTTTTCTGGAGACTTATTCCCCGATGGATATGGGAGCGCATTTCTATAAGCAATAAATAGGTTACCATAGGAAAATCCCGACACTTTTCCGGATGCATAATTGAGCATGCCGGTGTATCATAAACAACCAACACAGACCTTCAGGAAGCGGCAGCATCCTCTAAAATATCAATTTATTATACTATTTTGATATTATTTGCATTGTATTGAGTTAATATCTACATTTGAGCAAACCATATCACGAAAACCATATTAAAATAGAACATATGAAACTAAATTATGAGGTACGCTACGCCGCGCACCCTGACGATGCCAAAAGCTACGACACAACACGGTTGAGAAAAGACTTCCTTATCAGCAATCTGATGGTTGCCGACGAAATTAATTTGGTCTACACTATGTACGACCGTCTGATTGTTGGAGGTGCTGTTCCTGTATCCGAAACGATGGAATTAACAGCTATTGATCCCTTACGCGCTCCCTTCTTTTTGTGGCGCCGCGAGATTGGTATAATCAATGTAGGAGGTTCTGGTTTTGTAGAGGTAGACGGACAAACGTTCGAACTTGATTATAAAGAGGCTTTGTATTTGGGAAAAGGCGATAGAAACGTACGATTCAGCAGCAAGGACAGTGCCAATCCAGCGCACTTTTACTTTAATTCGGCTCCGGCGCATTGTACGTATCCCGACAAGAAGATTACCAAAGCCGAAGCGAATATCCTCGAACTGGGTAGCCTGGAAGGTTCTAACCACCGTGTGATAAACCGCATGATTGTACAACAGGTTCTTCCAACCTGCCAGCTTCAGATGGGGATGACCGAACTTAAGCCAGGTAGTGTGTGGAATACAATGCCGGCACATACACACCCCCGTCGTATGGAGGCTTATTTCTACTTTGAAGTGCCTTCGAGTCAGGCTGTCTGTCATTTTATGGGCGAGACCGACGAAACACGCCATATCTGGATGAAGAATGAAGAGGCGGTGATTTCGCCTGTATGGTCGATTCACTCGGCTTGTGCAACCAGCAACTATACTTTTATCTGGGGTATGGCCGGTGAGAATCTGGATTACGGCGATATGGATGGTTGTGCTACCGAAGATCTTAAATAATCAGACTATACCATGAATACACAAAATGAAAAAATGACAAACTACCGTTGGGTGATTTGCAGCATGTTGTTTTTTGCCACAACGGTAAACTATATGGACCGACAAGTCCTTTCCCTGACCTGGAAAGATTTTATCGCTCCGGAATTTCATTGGACGAATGCCGATTACGGAAATATTACGGCCACATTTTCAATTATTTATGCGCTTGCCATGCTTTTTGCCGGTAAGTTTGTGGATTGGATGGACACCAAAAAAGGATATTTATGGTCCATCGGCGTTTGGTCTTTCGGTGCCTGTTTGCATGCTCTTTGCGGCATCGGTACCGAATGGGTGGTGGGATTAGATAGTGCCGAGGCATTACGTATTGCAGAGGGAGCCGACTTAGTGGCAAAGATTGCATCCATCAGTGTTACCTTCTTTATCATCGCCCGCTTTGTTTTGGCAGTAGGTGAGGCCGGAAACTTCCCTGCAGCAATTAAGGCTACTGCCGAATTCTTTCCGAAGAAAGACCGTGCTTTCGCTACCAGTATTTTTAATGCCGGGGCAACTGTGGGAGCTTTGGCCGCACCGGTTAGTATTCCCTTCATTGCCGCAAGTTTCGGCTGGGAGCTGGCATTCCTTATCATCGGGGCTTTAGGTTTCGTATGGATGGGTTTTTGGGTATTTATTTATAAAAAACCCGAGGCTCACCCCAGAGTAAATGCTTCCGAATTAAGCTATATCCGTCAGGATAACGACCACGAACCCGCGGGAACAACAGAGGCTCCGGCTAAGAAAATGCCTTTTATGCAATGCTTTACATATAAACAAACCTGGGCTTTTGCATTTGGTAAATTTATGACGGATGGCGTTTGGTGGTTTTTCCTTTTCTGGACTCCGGCTTACTTAAGCTCGGTATACGGACTGGATTCCACGCAAAGTGCACCTCAGATATTTGTTCTTTACCTCATCACCCTGCTGTCTATTGTAGGTGGATGGTTGCCAACCTACTTTGTAGAAAAGAAGGGGATGCATCCCTATGCCGGACGTATGCGTTCGATGCTCATCTTCGCCTTTTTCCCTTTATTGGCATTGCTCGCACAGCCTTTGGGGGGGATGACCGAGGAGTTTGGTGCTTTGGCAGTCTGGTTTCCTGTGGTGATTATCGGTATAGCCGGAGCGGCCCATCAGGCCTGGTCGGCCAACATATTCTCTACCGTAGGTGATATGTTTCCCCGTTCGGCTATCGCTACCGTTACCGGTATCGGAGGAATGGCCGGTGGTGTTGGAGCATTTGTCATCAACATGAGTTCGGGGGTATTATTTGACTATGCCACAAATACTCAGATGCAATTTATGGGTTTTAAAGGAATTGAAGCAGGTTACTTCATCATCTTTTCTATTTGTGCTGTATCCTATCTGATCGGATGGGTAGTAATGAAAATGCTTGTTCCTACCTATAAAAAGATTAACTTATAATTAAACGTAAAAACTATGGTAAATTTTTCATTAGAAGGTAAGGTGGCACTTGTTACAGGAGCTTCTTACGGTATAGGATTTGCATTGGCTATGGCCTATGCTCAGGCTGGCGCAACCGTTGTATTTAACGACATCAAACAGGAGCTGGTGGATAAAGGTCTTGCCGCCTACGAAGCCGAAGGTGTAAAAGCGCATGGATATGTATGCGATGTAACCAACGAGGACCAGGTTAATAACATGGTTGCACAGATTGAAAAGGAGGTTGGAGTGATTGATATTCTGGTGAATAATGCCGGAATCATTAAACGTATTCCCATGCATGAGATGACTGCTGCAGAGTTTCGCCAGGTAATCGATATTGATTTGAACGGACCGTTTATCGTGGCAAAGGCTGTTATTCCTTCCATGATTAAGAAAGGACACGGTAAAATTATAAATATATGCTCGATGATGAGTGAACTGGGCCGCGAAACGGTATCTGCCTATGCTGCTGCCAAGGGGGGACTTAAAATGCTTACCCGCAATATCGCGTCCGAATATGGCGAACACAATATACAATGTAACGGATTGGGACCGGGTTATATAGCCACTCCGCAAACTGCTCCGCTACGTGAACCGCAGGCAGATGGAAGCAGACATCCGTTCGATTCTTTTATCATCGCCAAAACTCCTGCAGCCCGTTGGGGAACACCCGAAGACCTTGCCGGTCCGGCTGTATTCCTGGCATCGGATGCTTCCAACTTCGTAAATGGTCATATTCTTTACGTAGACGGTGGAATATTGGCTTACATCGGAAAACAACCCAATTAAATTGCGTATGAAGCTTATTCTTAGTTTTTTATGTGCAGCCATTCTGTTTGGCTGCACTTCAAATAAAATAGCTACGCTTGCCGTACAGAATGTTTCTTCCGAACCGCGTGATAACGAGATGGTGGAAATTAATGTGGATCCACAGTGGACAACCGCTCCCTTTATTCTGACCGATTCAACGGGAAAGGAGATTCCTTATCAGCTTACCTATAATAATAAGCTGATATTTCAGGCCAGTGTACCCGCACGCAGTGAAATGCGCTACCAATTAAAAGCGGGTGTACCTCAGAAGGTGGATACCATCGTAACAGGAAATCAATATCCCGAACGGGTTGATGATATTGCCTGGGAAAACGACCGTATCGCTTTTCGTACCTACGGACCGGCTTTGCAGGCCAGCGGCGAGAAGGCCTACGGCTATGATGTCTGGGCAAAACGTGTGTCTCATCCCGTTGTAGCCGAACGTTACCGATTGGAATTAAAGGAAGGAATAACCTATCATAAGGATAATGGCAACGGCTGCGATTTCTACAAAGTAGGTCCTACGTTAGGCGCAGGAACTGCAGCACTCATGGTTGCTGATACGTTGGTGTATCCCTATTGTTATGATACGTTCGAGATACTGGATAATGGTCCGCTACGTTTTACCGTAAAACTTACCTACCATCCGCTTCAGGTTAATACCGACACTGCTGTCGTAGAAACACGTTTGCTTTCCTTGGATGCCGGATCGCAATTAAATAAAGCAACAGTTTCGTATGAGGGACTGTCTACAGCCACTCCTTTGGCAGTAGGTATTGTATTACATGATACAACTACTAATTTGCAAGCTGATGCGGATCTGGGGTACATAGCCTATGCCGATCCGGTGGATCGTGAGTACGGGCAGCTTTATCTGGCAGCTATTTTACCGGGAGGAGAGGTTAAGTCGGCACAACCAGTCTACTTTTCTGCCCAAGAGCAAAAGACGCGGGGAGCCAACGGCCATTTGTTAGCATGTACTACTTACCAGCCAGAGAGCAGCTTTACATACTATTGGGGTGCCGGATGGAGTAAATGGGGTTTTGCCACACAAGATGAATGGTTTAATTTTGTGCGAAAAGAATCCGCAAAGAAGGCCGAACCTATGATGGTGATAGTCGTAGAGTAATAAACAAATAGTTATAGTTAGAACATGTTATCTTCTGAAGCATTGCAGAGGATAACATGTTTTGTATTTTTATCCTGCTTATTCGAATCTTATTTGCTTCGTATTATAAATTAACTAACTTTGAAGCATTAACGAAATCTATAGGTTATGAAAAACTATTTTCCCTTTCTTTTGCTGATCTTCTTTACTCTCTGCGCCTTTGGTAAGGCTCCCAAAGAGGGCCTTTTATGGAAAATTTCGGGCAACGGCTTAACCCAACCCTCTTATCTATTTGGTACATGGCACGGAGATACCGAGCTCCGCAATCAGTCTTTTCTTGACAGTGTGCCCGGTTTTCATGCCTCTTTTCGCTCCGTAAAGCAGTTCATGTGCGAAAAAACATTAACTGGGGCATCAAAATCCACAAATTCTTCTCAAGATAAACTTAGGGCAGTGATGTTGTTGCCTAAGGATACCACTTATAGCGATCTGCTGGATAAGTCACAAATAAGTATACTCGATACCTTTTTAACAAAGAAATTAAAGGTAACTTCAGACAAAATGAACCTGCGTCCCAACGCCTTGTCTTATATTTTAACTCAGATGATATCTGAAGATACGGTTAGAAGCCGGATCCGGCAGAAGGTGATGATTCTTGAAAGTTCAACCCGTCTTCCTGATTCGGTAGTCATAGCCAGAAGAGAGCAACTCTATAGTGAACAGGATATTATGGATATTGCCTTACTTAAAAAAGCAAAAGCAAAGGGGCTGGAATTAATAGGATTGGATGAACTTATTGGATATGAGCCTAATACAATATTTACTACTGATATGACATTGAAACAACAAGCCGATTCCCTTGTTCAATTCATAAATCGTTCAGGCTTTGATGATATTGTAAATACCAAGAATCTTATGGTCGGTGGTGTTCGGGATGCTTACCGCGAACAGAACATCCACAAAGTGAAAGATGAAAAACAGAAACTGATGGATGAGATTGTTAAAATGGATTCAGGGTTAAAAAATCAAATGGAAGAAACAAGGCAATCATTGGGCCCAGATAGAAACAGAGATTGGATGAAGCATATTCCAACATACATTAAGAATAAATCTACCTTTATTGCTGTAGGAGCAGCTCATCTTCCCGGAGAGGAAGGACTTATCCAGCTACTTCGTGATGCAGGATATACGGTGGAGCCCATGTAGATGATTCATTCCCAAGCAGTGCTTTATACAAATCCCTTAAGGGAAGTAATTGGTTTACTACGATGATCTATTTTTTGTTAACGAATACTTATTTACCGGGAGGAGAGGTTAAGTCGGCACAACCAGTCTACTTTTCAGCCCAAGAGCAAAAGACGCGGGGAGCCAACGGCCATTTGTTAGCATGTACTACTTACCAGCCAGACAGTAGCTTTACATACTATTGGGGTGCCGGATGGAGTAAATGGGGTTTTGTCACACAAGATGATTGGTTTAATTTTGTGAGAAAAGAATCCGCAAAGAAGGCCGAACCTATGATGGTGATAGTCGTAGAGTAATAAACACATAGTTATAGTTAGAACATGTTATCTTCTGAAGCATTGCAGAGGATAACATGTTTTGTTTTTTTATCCTGTTTATTCGAATCCTATTTGCTTCGTATTATAAATTAACTAACTTTGAAGCATTAACGAAATCTACAGGTTATGAAAAACTATTTTCCCTTTCTTTTACTGATCTTCTTTACTCTCTGCGCCTTTGGTAAGGCTCCCAAAGAGGGCCTTTTATGGAAAATTTCGGGCAACGGCCTAACCCAACCCTCTTATCTATTTGGTACATGGCACGGAGATACCGAGCTCCGCAATCAGTCTTTTCTTGACAGTGTGCCCGGTTTTCATGCCTCTTTTCGCTCCGTAAAGCAGTTTATGTGCGAACGAACATTAGGTGAGGCATCGATGTCCACAAATTCTTCTCATGATAAACTTAGGGCAGTGATGTTGTTACCTAAGGATACCACTTATAGCGATCTGCTGGATAAGTCACAGATAAGTATACTCGATACCTGACCCGTCCTGAAAAATGTT